>RCUE01000036.1_pt1 | contig 69339 bp, 66 predicted proteins | sample 2166111 | NCBI WGS metagenome assembly RCUE01 (sample SAMN09930795, study PRJNA488358) | compost metagenome | feature: garden; material: soil; isolation source: compost soil in phenylacetonitrile-enriched culture | place: Germany: Experimental Botanical Garden Goettingen | collected 2016-01-27 | reverse complement strand
TATTATCAACAACTTTGGCATAATGGTCGTTTGACTGAAGATTAGACTATAGGATCATTGCTTCCTTCCATTCCCATACGCTGCGAAGCAGCGGGGAGAAGGTTAGTAGCGTCTCCAGTCGGGTACGGCTCTCCTCTACCAGCGATTCCGCAGGCGGATTGAGTAAGCGATGGTGGGCTTTTAGGTAAGTCCTTCATCCTCCCACTATGGGATGGTCGTCAAGATAGATATAAAAAGGGATGTACGCCGCTATTCAAGTCCGCACCGAGATACGCAACGTTGGAAAGAACTATACAACGAAAGAACGAGCGTGGAACGTTGTAATTCTCGGATGAAAACCTATTTGACCGCAGATGCCATGCACATCTGGGGGATTCAAAAGATGACCACTCACCAATACCTAAATGCCATTGTGTTGCTTGCTTCTGCGTTAGCCATGGCCCGTCCATTAAAGAAAGCTACCGCTTAAATTTTTGATTCAACAGAAATTCTGCAGGTCTGTCCATTTTTCGAATTCAAGGAGAAACCGAGCTAAAATGCTGTTCGCTCAGGCTTAAGATACTGATGCCTAATTTTCAAAAACGGAATTATGCAAAATGCTCATGCAAAAAGGTGTCCCACAGCCATTTGATTCAGGCCAGAGAACACCTCTTTACTCAACTTTATATACCTCACCACTTTTGCTCTAACGCTTTGCTCTTGGGTCCAAAACATCCCGCAGGCCATCCCCCATCAGATTAAAGCCCAATACGGTCAGCATGATAGATATGCCTGGGAAAATAACTGTCCACGGCGCATTTTGGATATATTGCCGCGAATCGGACAACATTTTGCCCCACTCAGGCTCAGGAGGTTGTGCACCCAAACCGAGAAATCCGAGCGCTGCTGCTTCAATGATGGCCGTTCCAATCCCCAATGTTCCCTGTACGATGATCGGTGTCAGGCTATTAGGCAGAATATAACGGAGTATGATGCGCCGATTATTAGCCCCAAGCGCCCGCGCAGAAGTAATATACTCCTCCGTTTTAACACTCAGCACCTTGGAGCGAACCAATCGCCCATACGTTGGTACATTGACAATGGCAATGGCGTATAACGCATTTTCCAACGAAGGCCCCAGAATGGCCACAATAGCAATTGCCAGCAAAATCCCCGGAAATGCCAGTAAGATGTCGAATAGGCGCGAAATGATCATATCAGCCCATTTTCCATAAAATCCGGCAATTAATCCTAAGGCCGTTCCTACAATCATTGAACCAATAACAGACAAGAAACCGACCCACAACGAGATTCTGGCTCCATACAGCGTGCGAGTCAGTATATCTCGACCGAGATCATCCGTACCGAACCAATGCTCCGCAGAAGGAGGCTGCAAACGGCTCACCAAATTTTGCTCTTTATAGTCAAAAGGAGCAATCCACGGCGCGATCAAAGCAATGATGACAAAGAAGATAATAATGCTCAGGCCGACGAGCGCCATTTTATTGTGACGGAAAGCCCTCCATGCGTCTCTCCAAGGACCAGTCACGACAGGCAAATGCGCCAATGTACTGCGTGTCGTCGGTATGTTGTTGGGTTCCATTGAAAATTGTGACATCGGACAAGCTCCCCCTTGAACAATTGGCGACTTGATTACTGATAACGGATACGCCGATCGAGAACCGCGTACAGCAAATCGACAATCAGATTAATGATGACGAACAGAAACGCTATGATCAGAATTCCGCTTTGAATAACCGGATAGTCACGCGAGCTGATCGCTTCAAAAATGTACCGTCCGATGCCGGGCCAGGCAAAAATGGTTTCTGTCAGTACCGCGCCTCCCAGTAGTGATCCCGTCTGAAGACCGATGACAGTAAGCACAGGGATCGCAGCATTTTTAAGCGCATGTTTGTACACGACTTGAAAAGATGCCAGCCCCTTCGCCCGAGCCGTGCGGATATAGTCCGCATCCATAACCTCCAGCATGCTGGAACGGGTAATACGCGCTATGACCGCCATTGGAATCGTCCCCAGTGCGATACTGGGCAGAATCAAATGCTTGATGACGATCCACACCTGATCCATACGTCCACCTATGAACGCATCAATCACGGCTAGATGTGTCACAGCTTCCACCGGATCACGGGAATTCATGCGTCCGATGGAAGGGAGCCAATGCAGCTTATTAGCAAAGATCCATTGCTCCATCAAGCCTAACCAAAAAATCGGCATCGATACTCCGACTAGGGCAATGACCATGCTGACATAGTCAAACCAGGAATTTCGCTTCCAGGCACTCACGATGCCAGCGTTCATTCCAACTACTATGGCAAAAAACATGCTCGCTACTGTCAACTCCAGCGTAGCCGCCAGATAAGGAAGCATTTCCCGGGCAATCGGCTGTCTGGTGCGAATGGAATCACCCAAGTCTCCATGTGCCAGTTCACTCAAATAGGTTCCATATTGCTGAAACCACGGCTTATCCAGTCCCAATTGCTCACGTAGCGCCTGCTTGGACTGTTCCGTAGCTTTATCTCCTAGTATGGTTTCCGCCGGATCACCCGGAATAGCATGAATAATCGAAAATACGATAAGCGTCATGCCTAGTAATACAGGAATCAATATGGCCAGTCTTTTTACAATATATGAGTTCATATCCTATTCACCGCCTGCTTGCGTTTGGGCTATTCAAAATAAATATTTCCGTACGCTTCCATACCTGCCGGAGAAGGTACAAAACCCTTGAGGTTCGCTTTACCTGCCATCAACGGTGTGCTGTGAACCAAGGGAATCCACGGTGCATCCTGTTTAATAATCACTTGTGCTTGTTTATACAGTTCCCCACGCTTGTCCTGATCGACCTCAACCTGCGCCTTCACCAATACTTTATGGAGTTCCTCATTCACATAAAAACTACGGTTATTGCCTGGAATCGTATCCTTGTCCAGCAATGTATAAAGGAAATTATCCGGGTCACCATTGTCCCCGTTCCATCCCAGCATGTACAGATCATCCTTCTCTCCTGCTTTAAGATCATCCAGATACGTAGCCCATTCTGGAGATTGGATGTTGACTTTGACTCCTATTTTTTCAAAATCAGCTTGAATGGCCTCTGCTACCTTTTTGCCGTCAGGCATGTATGGACGAGATACAGGCATTGCATAGAAGGTTAGCGGCTCTGGAAGTCCGTTAGGGAAACCCGCTTCCGCTAGCAAAGATTTAGCCTTATTCAGATCATAAGTGTAGTCCTGAATGCTTTCGTCGTATCCCCATAACGTAGGTGGCATCGGATTGACTGCAGGCTTGGCCTCCCCCGCAAACAATGCATCAATAATGGCCTGTTTGTTCACTGCGTGATTCAGCGCCTGCCGCACCTTGGGATTATTAAATGTCTTTTTCTTTAAATTAAATCCAATGTATGCCACATTAAAGGAGGGACGTTCGATTTTTACCAACTCGCTGTTACCTTCCAACTGCTTCGCATCATCTGGATTCAAATCTTCCATCAGGTCAATTTCTCCGTTTTGCAGAGCATTAAATCGCGCAGTGTTGTCTGGGATAGAACGAACGATGACCTTAGCCAGCTTTGGCTGTCCTTCTTTCCAATAAGTTGGATTCTTTTCTAATGTGATCGTATCGTTTCGTTTCCATTCCTTAAATACAAACGGCCCTGTGCCGACCGGATTACTCTTAAAATCAGCCTTTTTCTCCTTAATAGCCTTGGGACTTGCAATACTAAAGGATGGCATAGCGATATTTTGTAAAAAAGGAGCCTGCGGCTTGTTCAGTGTAAACTGAACGGTATTCGCATCCACCGCTTTAACCTCCTTAATCACTCTACTTCCATCGGGCCCGAACATAGAATCATAATAGTCAAACGAGTCACCCTCAAATTTGTATGGACTTTTCGGATCAACCCAGCGGTCAAAGTTAAACACAACCGCTTCTGCGTTAAAGTCACTTCCGTCATGGAATTTTACGCCCTGACGCAGCTTGAACGTATAGACAAGTCCGTCCGGTGATACTTCCCAGCTCTCTGCGAGCCCCGGCTGAATCTCCGTGGTACTTTCCTTGTATTCCAGTAGTGTATCAAACACCTGCATTCCGATTTTTAACGACTCACTTTCAGTCACAATGGCAGGATCTAGCGCCACGGAATCCCCGCCACGCCCATAAATCAACGTGTCCTGCGCGCCTTCTCCCGCTCCACCTGAAGGTTGTCCTGCTTCTGGTTTTGCTCCTTCACCTGATCCCCCACAACCGGAAAGCACCAAAACAGTTCCTAGCGCAAGTACCAGCAATACGGTCCAGATTTTGTGTTTTACGTACTTTTTGCTCATGCAGCAAACCCCTTTCACACCTTATATATTTTTAATTCGTTGATACCGGATAAATACCAATTCTTTGGATTGGCATGACAAGCTTGTCCTCAAGCTGTAGCCCCAAGTTCCGAGTTCATCAAATAGGTGTAGTAGTAGGGAAGGTATGAAGGTTCTGGACAGGCTTTTATTGAAGAATACAGGCACAGACAGCATTCATAATCTAGTGGTGTTAGAGGTGCAGTAGGGAAATGGAATAGATGTAATGTCATAAAAGGGAAGAGGATTGTGTTAGGTCACGGAGAATGTGTGATAAATACTCACAGATAGTGAATATTAGTTTCATACAAAGTTGATTATTGGATACTTTACTATAAAATCTGGAAGCAGACAAGGGGGTTTTTCATACATTACTATATGTTTTTATACATCATGTTAATTAATATTACAAATCAACTCACACGTTCATATCAAATAAAAGCTCCTGCTTGTGGTCCTCAACCTCCAAGCAGGAGCATTTTCTTACCTCAAAAATGTATTCAGTACCAAACCTACAGATACGGCTTGAGCACCTTTTACGATGGAAAAATGATCGTCAGGCACTTTATGGGTATACATTTCCCCTTTACAATACAATTCCCATCCTTTATATCCTAATTCCCAGGTATGTTCTGAAATAAACAAACATACAGGGGCTGTTACAGCTCGATCTGGCTGGTAAACATGCCGCAGTGACAGCGTGTCAGAATTGCCAAAAGCTCAACGTGTTCTTCTTGCTCTTCCAATTGGCGGGTCATTTCAAAAACAATCGTCCTCATTCCGAATATGTATGTCCAAGTTATAATTCGAATCATTGATTTTATAGTTCGTCAGCAGAATGTTCATTTCACTCCTTCGGACTTTGAAACTGCTCAGATTAGTCAGGAGGATATTGAGTTGCTTTTCGAATAAAGGTACATTTTGCATTTACCCTTTTTCGGGATTCAGCATATTTGGAGGTCATGAAGAACATCACTTAACCATAAGGGCAGGCGGCCGCATTTAACCGCCTGTCTATTTAGGCTTCGAGCGTAGCTGCTTTACTCATTTCATATTAAAAGTGGATTTTGCAGTGTATGAGTTCTTTCGAAGATTACTTGGTTGTTTTAAATACACCCAGACGGTTCAATACGACCAGTAAGCGATAAAAATCATAACTGCTTGGCAGCTTCGCATCCACAATCGGACTTGCCGGATTAACTGTAACGGCGGCAGCCATCGCTTCCTTGGCCCAGGCCGGTACAGGCATAGCCTGACGCGCTTCCAGTTCAGCTACTCGCTGATCCACCTTTTTAATATACGCACTCTGTTCATTTAATATTTGCTTGAGCACATCTCTGCTATTTTCAAGGGCGGTGACCTGCTGCTGCAGGGCCTTAAATGCCGCTTTTTCCTCTGCTGTCATTGGCTCTTCCCCCTCTTCTCCAGCAAATGCTTGGCGTAGCTCAGCCTCTGTTCCAGCATATACATTCAGATCAACAGGCCCTTGAATGCCATCAACCCGTCCACTGTCGCTGTATTGCCAGAAGTCCCAGCGCTTCCATGCTGTGGTATCACTGGGCACTCGTGTACTATAACGTGCAATCCACAGTTTATAACTACCCAGTAGGGCTTTAAAATGGGCAGCAAAAGCATTGCCCGTATATACCATCGGCTTGCGGCCGCTTACTCGTTCAAATTCCGTCAAAAATGCCAGCGCTACCTCATGAATCGCGGCCGAATTAAGCTTTCCCGGATTATTTTCATAATCCATCACCGCTGGCAAGTCCAGCGCTTTCGCACCACCCACCTGATCCAGCACCTCGGCGAAATGTCTGGCTTCCGCTTTGGCTGCGTTTACACTGGTCGCATCTACAAAATGATAAGCTCCCAACAGAAGCCCGGCAGCCCTGATCCCTTTTGCATTCGTAATAAACGTCGGATCAACGTAACGCTGTCCTTGACTTGCTTTAATAAATGCAAACGATTTACCATCGGCTCGCACACGTTTCCAATCAATCGTTCCCTGATATCGGGATACGTCAATGCCTTCGGCAGCATTAGGGCTGCGATTTTGCATAAGGCGCTCCCTCCTTGTCATTCATAATGTTGTAGCACTCTGTCTCTGTTGTATATGCTTGGACCATGGAAACGGTCTGGGCTTTTCCACTTTTACGCCGAAAAAAGGCGAAAAGGTAGTCTTCCTTTTTTGTAATGGCGACGGTCAGCACTTTATGAAGCTTTATTTTCTTTGTCGGAAGGGTCGGTTGGCTTTATTTTTTTCCCACTCGATTTGGACTCAAAAATGGCTACCGCATTCCGCAAAATATCCGGCATCGGCACTCCCATTCTGCCCACATTTTCTATAATGGACAACAGCTCATTCGCTAAATAAAAGAAAACGACGGCATCCCGGAAGTAATGTGCATCCCCGAGAATACCGTCGATTAGGTGAGCTACCGTAATGAGCAAAAACACGGTAACCTTGCGAAAAATACCGTAATACCCCTGGCGGCTTTTTAGCTCCCCATTAATCCAGGCCGCTGCCCATCCGGTGAAAAAGTCGATCACGACCATCCACCACAGCAACGTCAACATTGTGGTCCACCCCCCGAAAAAATAACCGATCAAGGTCCCCGTGGAAAACCCCAGCCAAATCTGATCGATCTTTTCATGCATGTTTGTTCCCCCTTTTGAACCTAGGTGTAAAGTGAATGCCCTTGGTTGATCCAAGGGCATAAAAACAATGAATTTTATTTTGTTCTCTATACTGTCTTCTTCCGAAAAATAGAGTTATACCATTTAACCGCTTCTTCCTGTTCATTCTGAACATCGGTTGATGACGAATCTTTTACGTTGCCTGCTATTAGATCAGAACGCTTAGATAAAATAATCTTCATTACTTGTTCACGCTGTTCCTCATTTAAAGCGTAGCTTCCCATAATCGTTGCTATATCGCCCTCACCCCGCTCATAACGAGTGATGCAAGCATGAGCACAAATACGCATTTGAGCCTCTGTTAAAGCTGTCATGGTTATGACTTCACCTCTTTTTATAAATTTTTCTATTACATATAATTCTCAGTACACGTCATTTCCCTGTGTTACCAAGCATGAGCTGGGTCAGCGTCACTTCGAGATCTGCAATACGTTGCTTCAATTGATCTGTCTCGCTGGGCTGTTGCCCTGCTTTTTGTGTCAGTTCCTTAATTGCTTCATCACTCAACCCTTCACTCCAGAACGTCGCCGGGTCTTTTCGTTCTGGAGCCGTAAATGTCTGAGCAAAATATACAGGTTCGGCTCCACGTTCGTTTTCCGGCTTATTTCGCCATTCATCATGCTGCTTCTGAAATAAAGCTTGGGATTCGTTGTTCAACTGATCAAGGGCTTTTTGTGCTTCTATTAGCTTTTGATTATATTCCGCTTCATAGGTCAGCCAACCTTGGATGTCAAAACGGGGCTGATATAGACCAGATGGCACTGGAATCCCTACTGTATAACCAGCAAGGATGCTTTCTGAATTTGTTCCATCTGTGGTACTAGAGCTACTGTCAGCAAGCCGATGGGTGTCTAGTTGCTGGTTTGTATCAGATAGCGTAGGTGAAGATGGAGTATAAAAAGGGACGATACCTGAAAAGGTATCATCCACCAGCTCGTCCTCAAGATAGAGGCCGTTTGTATTTACTTTAGGTACTGCTTTCATGTGTAAGACCTCCTTATTGTTCAGCTAGGAATGACAATCCATCAAACCAAGCACCCTTATTGTACCAATTGTTTTGGCTTAGAACCGCGCCCGACGTATATATAATAATCGTGGAGTTGGGCGCATCATTAGCTCCGTCAGAGGTTCTTAATCTTATTTCCATGTTATTTTTAGGCCGATATCCTACGGGTAGGATAAACAGCCTCGTACCTGGCGTTACAGCTCCGTCTCTAATACCGCCTCTAAACACCACTAACCCATCCGACAACCTCACATACTGCATATCCCCCGTCCAACCATTAAGCAACGTAGGTGTAAGCCATGCAGGATTATCTTTGTCAGCCTTCTTGTTTTCTAGCACCGACACTCGCGCTGTGTTTTGCTGTACGCTGTCCACCAAGTCTGCAAGCAGCGTTTTTTCATTCGCTGCATAAGAGCCAATGAATGGTACAATTGGCGAGGTTTCAAGCGTCAAATATGTTGTGCTGTAGGATGCTGCTGAATCGAACTTATATAAAGGTATCCAGGCCTGTGTAAATCCGTATACATCAATTACATCGGAAGCGTGTCCGATTGCAGACCAATTATCATTTTTGCCGTTTTTATAAACTGCAAAAATTTTATTAGTACGGAACTGGAGTTTACCAAGCCCATTTAAAGAGCCGTTAATCCACATTTGATTATTGGATTGTCCAGGTTTGGACCCCTCCCTAACTATCAACCCCGTACCTACTTCAACCTGATTATCGCCCTCAACAAATGATAGTTGCCCCTCGAATACGATAGGCTCCACAGTAGGTGTTGCAAGCTGGTATACAAGTTGATACGGTGTGTACCCTGCATAAGACTGTTGTGGTGCAGATTGGGTAAAGTTAGGCGCACCTATTCTTTGCACCCAATACTTAGTACCTGTACCGTTCCACGTTGCCGTTGTTGCTGATTGTGCTTGTGCTGGTGTTAGGGTATTAGCGTCATAAGCCTTGTACCCGAAAAAGTAGGCTCTGATGTCGTCTAATGTAGGTGGGTAGCTATCAGCCCATCCACTGTCTGAAACAGGTACAGAGATGGCAAAATTAGGCGAATTCGCATCTATCCCCCATCTGTCGGCTATTGTGTCTTGACCACCCCACAATAGTATCTTACCGTCAAACTTTACTGCCGATCCATTGCCAACAAACGCATAATTTACACCGGACACTACAGGATAAAGGGCTTTGAATCCTACCCCCGACACTACATTATTCACTTTAGTTATTCTACTGCCATCTAGTAGGACACTTTCAAACCTTTTCACTTTGAAGTATTGACCATCACGCTCAAACACTGTATCCGCATTAGCTCCTGTAACTGGATCGGCGTATAGGTCTGTTTGCAACGCTAACATGGAATCCTGGCGCGGTTTGAACGGTTGGGCTATGTTGCCAATGTTGAGCATGAAGTTCTTACCCGTAAACGTCCCGGCTACACCTAACCTGTTTGTCAATGAGATGTCTACAAAAGTGTTATTTCCTGAATTGAAACTAACTGAACTCGCTGTAACACCGTTAATAATAACTGCCTGCTGGTTTACCCCATATATCCCTAAAAGTCCATCATGCGTAGCAGACAAAGTATACTGCGTATTGGGGACTACTTTTACCGACGCTGCCGCCCTCCATTGTGGTTCGGTGGTAGTCATTATAGAAAATTCATACTCTCCTTTAATTACGACTCGGGCATCGGTCAGACCTCCGTTATTAACCCACTCGCGGACGGATGGAAGTAAGTTCTCACCATACCGAATCGTATAGGGATTACGCACAGGCATTACACTATCAACATACGGATACTTAGCTGCGGCCTGTGCAGGCGTAAGACTTGCAGCTACTGCATAATCTGTATCACTAATCTCATATACGCGCACACTATCCATATTAAATGTATTACCAGTCGCACCCGTGCCAGTGATGGTAACAATATGAAAATACTCCTTCGCCGTGAACCGTACAACAGACGGCGCAAAAACAGAGCCAGAATTTACCTCATTACCCACAGCACCGGCAATACCATTTATTGATATCGCCACCTTGCTGCTATTAACACTTTTCACGTCCGCTATTGCGATATATTTTCGTCCAGGTGTGGTCAAAAAACTTGCAGACGCGGTTGCCGGTACACTACCCAGAGTAATTTTAAACGAGCTACTACCGTTGGTCTTGTTATTATTATCAATTGCAATAGCTACGTTTGAGGACCATTCGCTTACTGTCTCGCAACTACCCATGCGTCCCAACAAATTCACCAACGTACGCCCGCTCAGCCCCGTCAATGAAAATGGGGCAGCCTTTTCCGCATGAACAATCTGTATCCCAGGTTCCAAAGTTACCGCCTTGCGTTCCGTCGTATCGAGACGCTTCTTAATCTCATTTACACTGTCGTTCACACCACCAGCAAATTTATCAACAGCCCGCCAGTTTTGATCCAAATACTTTTCCAAATCAAAATATGTGGTTTTGGGTGATGTGCGGTCAATTTGATTTAAACCAAGATTCGGTGTTTTTTCGCTTGCCATGTTATGCGCCACCTCCTAAATACCTATCCTGTGTTGTATGTTCATTTTCATAGAGGGTCATAGACTCTACTTCGGCAATGGTCAGGTAGCGTAATTTGTACTCCACCGCCATATGAGCAGGCTTGATCTCCTCAATGGCTGCTTTAAGGTCCTCCACATTGGGTGGAATCCCAATGGTATCTATAAATTTGACCGTAAATCCCCATTCGGCGGGGTGAAAAGTAACCTCTACCGTTCCTCCGTCGTACGCTTCAGCTACGTTTTTGACAAGTCGGCCGGAAAAAGTTCCTGCCCCTCGCAGCTTTGATTCCACCACGGCACGCCGTTGATCCAATGGCTTCGCCAGGTCGGTTTCGATCCCCAGCTCCATTTCCCAGCGTTCCAACCCCCAGGTGGCAGTACGTACGAAAAACTGTCCCACCGTTGCATCCATTGCAAGATACAAGGCGTCCAATTCGCTTCCTTTAGCATCCATATTGGAACGCATCACACGTGAGGTTTCATAATAGGCGGGCAAATAGGAAAGCAGCTCGCGTCCCCGCTCGCTGCTCATTTGATCCACTGTATCTCCCGCTATTGCTACCCTGTTAGCAAAAGTGCCACTACGGTTTGTGCGTTTTCCCTGGTCTGTGTTATTCAATAAATCTTCAAAACTGTTCGTTTCGCTGTTACTCACTGACGCTCACCGTCCCCAGCACGGCCACCTGACCTGATCCAATCTCAATATTCTGATTGCTCTGTCCATTAATTTTCAGTTCAGAGAAATCAATAATAATCGGAATGTCCAGCAGCACAGCGGAAATCCGGGTGTACCGTACCAACGGATCTGCCTTATAAAAAGCAAGCTGCTTCAAATACGTCCGCACACCGTTTTCGATCAGCTTTTTGATTTCATCCAGCGTGGATGGCTTCTCTTTGGTGCGCTGTACCTTGACCGAAATGTTTATTTCCACTTCAGCCGCTGGCATAACCGTCACCACGGGGCCCGCTGGTGCTAGCCCTTCGCCTTGCCCATCCTGGGTCGGATCAATATACTTCTGCACTGCAGCCACGATATCTGGGCTGGCTGCTCGTTTATCCGTATCCAGCACATATAACCCCACTGTTCCTGGCCCTTTCCAGAGCGGAACAACCTCCACGCCACCAACGCCAGCTATCTCATTCGCCCACTGGGTATACTGCGCCTTGTTGCCACTTGTGCCCTGGTTCCGCACCTTGGCATAAAAACGCTCCAGTAACAGTTGGTCGCTCTCAACGTCTGTGCCGCTTTTGGTTTCCTCCGTATTGATCACGGAGGAAACCCCGCTAATCGGAGTAGCCATCACCTGGATGACGCCTGCTGGCACGTTGCCGCTGCGTCCGGGATTGACCGCTCGAATGGCCGCTTCCCCTGTACCCTGCTCATCCAGCGTGACCGATGCCGTGGTCGCATACTCAATGGAGGCTTCCCCGGATACATCATCTGCCGGAGTCGCCACCAACGTTCCCGCTGGGACGATTGTTCCCGCTGTACCCGTGAACGTAACCTTACCTGAGGCCGCAACGGCTTCCCGCCGTGTCACTCCATGTTCTGCTGTCCGCAAATCCAGCTCCGGCGAGCGAAAATCTGGGTTATCGCTGGCTGCTGTGCTGGCAAACCCCCGACGCAGCAGCTCCTGCGCCCAGATTGCGGCTTCAGAGAGCATAAATGCCACCGGCGCCTGCGCATCCCAAATAAAAGAGCCCTCAGACTTATCGATGTCCGAGGGCACTTTTTCCAGCATCCGATTTAAAATTTCTTCTTCCGTCTGGTCTACCAAATATTCCGGCAAGTCTGCCATTAGATCACCACACTTTCCACAATTTCCGTTTCATCCCGCACGTTCGTAATCTGGCAGCTAAAATGGCACGCCTCGCCTTCCCAGCGAAACGTGAACTGATCCACACTAGCCGTACGTGCATCTGCTAGTAGCGCCTCTGTGACCATGCGTTTAATTTCACTTTCCTGCACACCGTGCCCATAGCTGCTGCCAATGAGCTCCTCCAGCTCACTCCCATAGTCAGGTGAATAGATCACATGCCGGTAGCGAGGAGTGCGAATCGCTTTTTCACACCACTGTACCCACGCTTCTTTCTCCCCTGTAGTCACGATTTTACGACTAGGGCTCATAACAAACTCGCCGGCTTCAAAATCAAACCTCCAGCTTCGCCCAAATACTGCACGGTTATCCTCCAGTATATCCGGGTCGGTCATATCCCTGTCTGTCCAGATCATATCATCTGTTTCGGGAAATAAATTAGCCACGTCCACTCACCACCTTGCACACGACCACCACATCATTGCCGCTATTCACCCGAACCGCCAGTACACGATCTCCAGGCTTGAGTCCTTCGTTCAAACTGAGATTCACATCCTCCAGCTCGTCTTCCCCGATATAAAAGGAAGTTTTCAGCTCTTTACCTTCCCAATTTTCTGATTCCACTGCGGTTGAGGTACCTTTGTACATATGGCGTGGTACAGATAGCAGTCCCGGCAGCTCGGCTACCAGATAATCCTGAAGCTCATGTTTAAAATCGTCCAGCTTGAGTCCCGTGGAGGTGATCGTGCCTAGTACCGCGCCCACTCCACTCAGCGCTTGCTTGGTGTGCTTATGAAATGAAGATTGCAGCGCAGTAGCCAAATGCCCGTAGGGGTCCTTATTCAAGGTAAAACCTCCTTTTTACATCGTCATACGTTCCGAGCTCCAGCGACATACTGCCAGGGTTGCCCAATTCCCTGCTTACTGAAATTACCAGCAGCTTCATGGTTCCTAATATTACCGCGTCTCCTGCTCGAATCGTGTTCATATCTGGCGCATTTACCGATATCGTTTGTTGTATGCCTCTCAGCTTACTTTTGGCCAAATCACGTGCCGCCGCACCCGATTTCACCTCGTCATCCTGTACGATCACCTGAAGTGTTCCATATTTGGCAATGTCTTTTTCCTCAAGTGCCATCACCTTGGAAGGAACCTCTTTCCCTGTTTCACTGGCCGCCGTAGCCAACACCTTTACTCTCGTGGCTGCGCCTTCCAACGTTCGGGATTGTGTCGTATCGGTCACTCTCTCCAAGACGTACACATCTTTGTTCGTGCCCAGTTCGTACAGCTCCAAGCCGGAAGAAATCATACGTGGATGATATAGCTTCCCCCCCGCCTTGGCTGTCTCCCGCAGATCGCCCAGCATCATGGAGTAAATGGACTGTGTTCGGTATACAGCGCGCCCGAGCTGCTTTTTTGTGTCCGGCAAAGAAGCGATTTTCAGTTTCCAGTCCCTCGCATACTTCTGAAAACGCTGAGTAGCCGTCTGTCTGGCAGGGAGTAAATATTCATCCTCGGACTTGTCCAAATATACCGTACGGTCATATAGCGTGAGCGTCATACGCTTGAGTCCGTTGTTCGAAGTTTCTACTTCCCAAATAACGGCTGGAGACAGCAACGGGACATAATCCTTTTTACCATAAGGAATCCCACTTACCCGAATCGACATCCCTGGAGAGATGGGCGGCATATCCGGCGTAACCACCAAATTGACCGTGCCCTGATAAGCGATTTGCTCCAGCGAATCCCTCAAATTAATGTTCTCCACAAGCGGCGACAGATCATATTTATCCTGTAAAATGACTTTATAGCTCATGATAGCACCAGCTTTTGCCCCGGTTTAATCGCATTCGGATTTTTCCCGATGATCTTTTTGTTAAGCTGATAAATACGACTCCATTGGGAGCTGTCTCCCAGCTCCAGCTTGGCAATTTTGGACAAGGAATCTCCCGATTTAACCGTGTAAATTTTCTTTTTTTCTTTCATATCCGTGCGAGGCTTTTTGTTAACTGTCGCGGACTTCGAACCGGTGCCAGCTTTTTTGGCTACTTTCATTTCACTCCAGGTTCGCAGTGACAAATCAAAATTCACATCCCCATATTCCCCGCCCCGAAAGGTTGAATTATGAGAAGCCACTATTACCGGCACATTCACGGCTGTCTCCGTAATGATAAAGCGTAGCGGGCTCTTGGATAACAAAAAGCCATTCAACGTATTCATGGCCTCCTGCGGATCAGGGATGTCTTCGTATGTGCAATACGCTGGATTATATTCTTTCGGAAAAAAAGAAGAGAAGGAGATTTCCTTCACCTTCTCTCCTTGTGGGAAGTCAAACTCCCCATAGGATAAAATCGTCGTTGTATCAAATCCCTTTTGCCGTGAGATCGTTACTTCCTCGGGATTTACTGGAAACTGAAACTTTTTTCCCTTACCATCCGTCAAACTAAATTCCATCTTTCTCCTCCTTCCCTATTGCCACCATCTACTGCATTACATAGCTCCAGCGCCCGTTGGCTTGGTGTTCTGCGTTGCACGCAAAATTTCAGCTTTGAGACGGTAGCCAATCTGCGTAATAAGCCCATCCACATCCAGCTTGTTCTCGTGTACAGTAACCTGTACAGCCCCCGCAGGAAGATTAAATTGGTTGGTGGTTTCAGTTTTAAAATCCTTCAAAAAGCCAGACAATGTTCCCATTTGTTCAGGACTGATCTGTACTACTTGAGGAGTGGGATTACCGTTGGCCTTACCTTTAGCTTTGGCTCCATTGTTCGCATGCGCCGCAGTGTTCAATAATGGACTTGGGTTTACACCCTGGTTAGCGATAGCCATCGGTCCATAAGGATTAGGGACGCCTTTGGCACCCGGTTGTGAAGGTCCATACATTACTTGAGAGCCGGGTGGTAACCCCGGAAAAGGTGGCATAGGTGTTAACGGTTTGGTAGCCACAGCTACAGCAGGTTGAGGTGGTACGACAGGTTTAGGAGCCTCAGGTGGCTTAGCTGGCTCTTTCTTAGGTTCATCTTTTTTACCGAAAGAAAAGAAATTAGAGATGCTATCACCAAAGGCTTCGCTCTTCTCAGAAAGCCAACCGGTTACTTTGGATGCCTTCTCCTTAATTTCAGAACCATGGTCTGATATCCAGCCGCCCACTTTTCCCCCTAAAAAGTCACCCGCTAAACCGCCTACATATGAGCCAACGGCAGTACCGACACCCGGAAGCAAGAATGTTCCTATAGCTCCGCCTACCGTACTCCCAACCGCTCCACCTACGGTGGAACCAATCGCTTGTGCACGTTCCTTGCCCGGAGCTGCTGTAGCTATGCTTGCTGCATCTGCCAGAACCCCAAGAGGCCCACTAATGAACTTTTTGCTTACACCAAGACCTTTACTCACTTTTTCAACTAATCCGCTATCACTTACCATATCCAGAACAGAAGAAGCATCTATATCTGTTCCACCAGCTAGCAAGTCGCCTGCAAAGCTAAGAACGCCACGCGACTTGGAAGAGCGGCGACCATGAGGACTTCTCGGATTATTTCTTGGACTTGGGACTCTTCGGTTAGGATTAATTCGTGGATTGGATTCTGCAGAACCTGCGCTTCGTCGTCCGTTCCTGTTTCCTGGTGTTGAGCTCCGATCTCCAGTATTAATCCTTGCAATCTCTCCGGCTCTTGAATTAAAATCTCCTTGACCACCTGAGGATCGACGACCACCGCCTCTATTTCCGGACCTTCTGCCCCCTGAACGTTTGTTCCTTCTTCCCGGGCTATTTCCGCCGCCACCGCCAAACCCGCCAGTAGATTTATCAGAGGTAACTTGAATTAATTTCTTTATTAATTCTTTAATCTCCGAAAGGTCCGTGTTACCTGTCGCACCTTGCGTGTTACCTTCTGCAGCTTCTTCTTTTTTTGAAGAAAAGAGAGTTTTTAGTGCACCTTTTGCTCCACCTTCTTTCCAGGCGTCTTTTGTTGCCGTCCACTTCTCTTTTCCTTTTGAAATTGTATCTGGAATTTTCAGGATGGTTTGAGCACTTAAATCCTCACCTGTCACCCCTTTGTATACTTCCTGTACAACCTTGGCTGGTTCATTATACTTTTGCAGCGCCTCAGCCCAATCAGGAAGCTTTTTCTCCTCTGCTTTAGGCTTGTCTTCTTTAAAGAAAGCATTAAGTTTAACTGCTTTTGTGTTATCTTCTAGCGCCTTTTTAAGATCAGCAATGCCGTCAATGGAAACACTACTGCTGCTCTTCACCTTTAAATCTACATTCCCCGAGGCGTTTATAATCTGGGATTTGACCCGATTAATCTTGTTCAACAGATTATCCAAGCCTTTGGAGGCCATATCGTTTAGTACAATTTCTGGGGCCATGCGGGTACGACCGATTTTCAGAACGCGGCCCTGAATTCGCTCAAAATAGCGTTCCATTGCGCGCAACTCTCTGTTCGCCTTAATGACGTTTTTAGGATCAATCACAAGATTCATGCGGTAATTTAATGCTTCTGCCATCTATTATGTTCACCTCCTTGTTTATGCTTTTGAAGCTGCTATGCTATCCATTTCCTGTTCGGCAAACGCCAGCAGCAGCATACGCTCACCGCGGGGAAGCCGCCAAAAGTCTCCGGGGCGGAGGTGGTGCCGGACCCACAAGTGGTACAGCATCGTCGTCATTCCCCCGGAGCCGATTAGTTTTTTAGATCAGCAATCTCAACTCCAAAACCGGATAGTTCCAATACCTTATCCCCTACTGCGTCCAGTTCACCCGCCAGCAGCATACGGCGGACAGACTGTTCGCCACCAGACAGCTTCAAGCGACTTGTAATCCGGGGATCTCCCCAACCGTTAAGAGACAGGCCCTTCACTTCCAACTTTCCGGTAGCTTCCGAAATCAACAAGGCGTTGAACGTCTCGGTATCTACCTTTTCATCCACAGCACCCTTCACGGTACGACGAATCGTGCAACGTTCACGAATGCTGTCTACTTTGCTAGAGGTCAGTCCGTGCAGCACAATTTTCATATCCAGGCGCTTGATACGAACGGTTTCCTCGGGCAGTTTTTCAGCGGCTTCAAACAGACTGTCCAAAATTTGTTCTTCTGTCATATTCTCATTCAAGCTCATAAGTCATTCTCCCTTATTGTTAATTTCAGAATTTCGCAAATTCTTATTTGTATTTGGGGAACGGGACACCTGACAGTATCCCATTCCCCGTTAACCAATTTAGTTTGCTACAATCGGATCCAGCAGTTCATAGCCTTCGAAAGTGAAGGTCGTTTCTTCCTGTACTTCCTCGCCTGCTGTCCAGTTGGCCAACTGGATTTTGTCAGCAGTGCAACGGATGAGACGAATACTTTCATGTCCGAAGGCTTCTGGATCATCCAATTTAGTAATAATCTCAAAACGGTTAAAACCGCGACGAATCATATCGGACGTAACCTTGTAGCCACTCATCGTTCCCGTTCCCTTTTTGATACCGCGCTTGTGCACCTTCCACTCGTTGCCCACGAGATTCAGCTCGCGTTTTTCCATCTCCACGCTGGCTTCCAGCTTATTGATATTCGTCTGCCACACCCCGTCCACATGCGCCTGACCAAACGTACCTAAAATGACTCTTGAAGCATCCAACATTTCTTTTTCCTCCTCAAAATAATTCATAATATAGTTCGGGATTTCACAAAATCCTCATTGTTAAAAAGCTACTTTATTTCTGCTGATTGCATGCGAAATGCTTATACGCGTAAAATGCTTATTTATTGCACGTAAAATGTGCCGAACAGCTGCTCCATCACGTCGGTGAGCTTCACGTTCCATTGCAGGAACACTTGATCCGGCTCCGGTTTGATGACTGGCGCATCGCCGTAGTAAGCCGGGTCGAGAATGACATCGTAGCCATCTGCTTCGATGACGTTGCTCAGCGACAGCTGTGCCAGGTATTCTTTGATTGCACCGATAAGTGCCAGACGGCCTTCCACCGTATTGTTGATTTTGCCAATGTAAGTCTCTTCAGCTGCACGCTGCAAGTCAGCGTTAATAGCGTCCATGACACGGATGGAACGAATTTTCTTCCATGCGTTGTTTTGCCCGGCAGATGGATTCACCAAGCTGTTGATCCCGCGCAGCGCTTTGACCTGACGGCCGTCGAAGAACAGCAGGAAGACACCATTACGAACAGCCTGCTCCTGCTCAGAGCGTGTCCAGCGGCGGGTCACGTCCTCAAAAGGCGTAACCGCATATGTTGCCGATTGATTCAGACGTTGGCCTGCAATCAGTCCAGCTACATAAGCAGCCGTTTGGGCAGAACTGTAGTCCGTACCTGCCAGACGTACGCCTGTACCGACGTTCACGATGCCTTCATGGTTCAGCGCCAGGGAACGTGCAGAGGCCAAGCTAACAGCCGTTTTGGACACATCATCTGCCGCAGAACCGCCGAATACAGCGATTACGCCTTTACCTTCGCCCCGGACACGCTTGATCCAGGCAGCGAAGCTTTGCAGCAATGCCAGATCAGCTGCATAATCCAGAGCCAAGACATTAAATTCCTGCCCTTCAAGTGCCTCCTGCATCGCGATGTAATCGGCATTAACCAGCTTGCTATTGCCGCTGTTGCCGCCAGTGAGGTGTACGCCGCTGACATCCACCGGAATGCCGCCGTCGCCGACAACTTCGGCCTTCACCCATACATTTTCGCTGTTCTCGTTCATCGCCTTGGCGATAGAGGCAGCCGTACCGTCACTGCCTTTGTACGTGCCGAGCAGCTTGGTTCCTTCATAGAGGCGCACCTCACGAGCTTGCTCATCACCCAAAGTTGGCTGTACAGTTACAGCAAAACCATTACCGCGGCTACCTGTGTACAAAGCCTTCAGACGCAGCACATCCGCCGGGGTCGCACCGCCGCTTTTCAGCGTCACAGATGCTTCAGCAGCTGTATCATCTGCCAAACGGTAGGCTAAGAGCTTTTTCGGACCGCCCAGCAAAGCCAGATACAGCGTCGAATACGCGGTCGCACCGTCCAGACTGTCACCCGAAAAGATTTGGCTGATTGCCGTTTCACTGCCGATCTCTACAAACTCACGTACAGGGCCCCAATTCGCCTTAACGGGCACAACGACCGTACCACGCGACCCACCTTGAATCGCTGAAGCTGCTGCTGCCTGAAAATTCATATACAAACCCGGCAATACCGGTTTATTCGTGTTTTCCCATGTTCCGCCTGCCATAATTAGTCCACCTTCGCTTTCATAAATTGTTCGATTTTAGTGTGTGCTTCTGCTACCGTAAACAGCTTGTCCTGTGTGCCAAAAAAGGCGCCTGCCAGCACTTCTTCTTTCACGGAAAACAATGGTTCTGCGTGCTCTTTTAGCTCCTCCAGCGTATAGCGAGGGCCACTTGCTTCTTGCCCGGCATATACCGGGGCCTTCTCATGGTTTTCCAAGGTCACTCGGACCACCTCATTTCAAAATAGGATGAATTTCCACTCTGCGAATCATTGCCGCTTCCTCAGCCGGACGCATACGCCGCTGTACCAGCGTCAGCCGAAGCTGACCGTCTAAAATGGCATCTGCCTGCAAATCGGCTGATGCTTCAGCCGTAGACATATAACGGCCCTTGTCCTGCTCCAGAGGAAGCTGGATTTGAGCGGCAAAGCCTTCGACCAGCGCGGAAGCTGCGCGATTCTCTTCGGTTGTACCCGGGGCGGTGATATGCCCGATGAACCGTTTGCGGAGCTCATACATGGAGGCTCCCGCCATCCGGGTTTCGCAGCCGCTCAGCCGCCATAATACCGCGTGACTTCCCGGCTGTGGAGGCCATGCGTCGGCGTATACCGACCACGATTCGCCCAGTTGCTTCTGCGTCCAGCGGACCAGCGCTGCCAGCCATTCTTCTGGCTGTGCTGCACCAGGTGCTGGAGTAGCCGAACCGCCTTCCGTTTCAGGCACATACACGCCAAACCGCAGCGTTCTATAGGCCTTGCCCGTAACCATGTCCAGCTTTTCTGCATCCCGCACGCCCAAATAGTGTGCGGTAAAAGCCGACGTGTCCTCACCTTTGCCTGTCACCGATGCCCGGTGCAGTCCGGCAATCAAGGCATTCGCCCATACATCGGCCTGCGCCAGCCCCGCTTGTCCTGCGTACAGCTTGATGCGGACAACCTGCCGGTAACCGGCCCAGGAAGACTTCCAGATTTCCTCGCCTAGCGCCATAACAGCATACGGTTCCTCTGCCGTCTGCGACGGGGGCTGAACATCGTATACACGCCCTTGCAGTGCTGGAATAATGTCAATGAGCTTTTGCTTAAAGGCTTGTCTCATCCTGTGGCATGCCACCCTTGCGTATCCTGCGCTCGCATGTTGTGACTGTTTAGCCAGGCTTTTTTCCACTTCCATGTTCTCATCCGGCGCAGTCTTGTACTCATACATTGCAGCATCCCTTGCTTAGGCAACACGACTCCTCCTTTCTATCAACGAATTCCCGGGAAGTGACAGAGACGATCACCGCATGAAAAAACCGGCCCTATTGGCCGGCTAACGTTTGACTGTGTGTGTCTTCGGTATGTCCTCTTGTCTTGATTCCCGATGATATAATCTTACACCCTAATAACGAATGCGTTGCCGGGGAAATGGACGATAAAAGCAGAGGATAGGGATGATGTTGGGAGGTTTTTTGAGAACACATGTTCGTATCGTAAAAAAAGACCTTGACCCCTGTTATTACAGGAAATCAAAGCCTTTTAGGAAACCATTTTAAAATAGAAATGAGAACAAGTGGATAATTATTACATCAACCCAATTTTCGATCCGCGCCCTTCTGCAAGCCTGCCAAATTTAAAACGCCTTGGTCCGCCAGTGCAAGCGCCATTTTGTAAAAAGCACGCGTGCGAAGCTTCGTATACGTATCCTTGCTGACTGGCGGGTCTAACACATAATTGTAAACCTTGTAATCGAACACATCGTCATCCTTTAAATAACGTTCACGGATAAGCAGCTGTTCGCGTTCATTCAAGCGGCTCACTACGGCATCCACCATTTCGCAGTAGGCCAAGCGGGCGGCAGGAGCATCTACATTATATACGGCTGTCCGGGCCGTTGGATCGCTTGTCACATTTGTTGGGCCGCTCGGGCGATCCGTATAGCCAGCCGTAATAAAGCTCTCCCGATCCATAAAGGTAATCGTTTTATAAATTCGGTATTTCTCAAACACACCCTCCAATGCATTCTGCGTTTTGCGACGGTCCAATTCGGGTAAGTTATTTCTCATGTAAAGCAACACTCCTTATATGCCTTTTGACAATGATGTATTTTTAAATGAAGATTTTGCAAAATCCTCAAATAGAAAACGCTCATGTTTACATTGTGTTCCCCTTTTGTTCGTATCTTGAGTATAACATAACATTATTTAGGATAGGTATCCATCCTCAAAAAAAGCAGTATAGCTCCAAAAACAGGATATTCGCTTTATTTTCCTATGCCTTTTGGCATATTACGTGCTTTTACTATTTACCTAATGGTATAATAAAAGCAATATCTATGATTCTCTTGCAGAAAGGAGCCCCCATTGTGGAACAGCCAGCATTCGGAACTTACTTAAAACAGCAGCGCGAGCACAAACACTTGAGCATCAACCAATTGGCAGACGCCGCAGGTATTAGCAATTCACAAATTTCCCGCATTGAAAATGGACTGCGCGGAATTCCCAAACCCTCCACTCTCCGCAAAATAGCGGACGCGCTCAGCGTATCCTATACCGAAATGATGAAGGCCGCCGGATATTGGGGAGACGATGATTCAATAGAGCAAAGTCCACATGAACTTGATCCTTCTACTGTACCGGAATGGGCAACCTCCAAAGACCGCCGGGATTTTAAAAAAATGCTGGAGGAAGACGACGAATTAATGTTCGATGGCATTCCGCTGGATGAAAAAGATCGTCAACGGATCAAGGACGTTCTGACAGGTCTGTTCTGGGAAGCCAAACAGATGAACAAACATAAAAAGCCCAAAGAGCCCCAAGCGGGCAAAGATCAGGGATAGCAGGTGAGCGTATGAACGAACTCATTCACAAACTTGTCCGAAAATACCGTACCAACTGCCCCTTCGATATTGCGAAAGCCCTGGGTATCCATATCCGATACTGCGATCTAGGCCCCACAACCAAAGGGCTGTATTACCACAAGCTACGTAGAAGATTTATCGTTATCCACAATGGCCTCACACCCGAATGGGAACGGTTCGTCTGTGCGCATGAATTGGGACATGACCGACTGCATAAAGGCATTAGCCGCTTTTTTATGGAGGAACATTCCTACTTTTCTCCAGGAAAATTTGAACAACAGGCTAATCGCTTTGCTGTGCTGTTGCTGAGTGCAGGGAATCCACCGTTGGCTGACGAAACATTGGATCACTATTTACCCCGGATCGGGCTACCCAAAGAGACTGCCCTTTTTTTTAATCATAAAACAGAACAATAGTTCCTATTCTATGAGATGATTGTCTATTACTGCCTCTATAATATAGGTAACTAGACAGTGGATTTAACAACCGATATCTCAAAAAAATGTAGTGCTTTGATATAAAATAAGAGTTATTTTTACAATCATCTGATAAAATGTGGACGTAAGCGGTTTCTCTAATTCATTCATTTTATGGGAGGTTGAAGGAACAACATGAACTCATGGAAAAAACTCTCGTCGATCCTGACGACTGCCGCGCTTTTACTTGGGTGTCTCGGTACAGCAGCAGCAGACCCAGCAACCCATGTGGGAACAGCGGGAACGGCAACGACTCCAGTCAGCGGTAAACACATCACCATCCTACATACGAACGATACCCATGCCCACGTGGTCGCGAATGACAAGGAAATGGGATTCGCCAAGCTGGCGGGTATCATTGATCAGTACCGGGCTTCTAATCCCAATACACTGCTGCTAGATGACGGGGATACCGTTCATGGAACGACCTTCGCTACTTTGGTTTACGGTGAGAGCATTGTGAAAGTGATTAACAAGCTGCGCTATGATGCTATGGTTCCGGGTAACCACGAGTTTAATTATGGTTGGAAGCATCTTGTCGAGCTAAGTAAGGAAATTCAGTTCCCTGTGCTCAGCGCCAATATTAAACAAACAGACGGAACACGTTTGTTCAAACCCTATGTTATTAAAGAAGTGGATGGCGTTAAAATCGGTATTATCGGTCTGACTACGCCAGAAACAGCATATAAGACGAATCCCAAAAATGTTGAGGGTATTCAATTCACCGATCCTGCGGCTGAGGCCAAAGCGGCTGTTGATGAAATGCGCAGCAAAGTAGATGTCGTTGTTGTTCTTGGTCACCTGGGGCAGGATGCGTCTAGTAAGGACACCAGCCTCAAAGTTGTTAAGGAAGTGCCTGGCATTGATATTTTCATCGATGGACACAGCCATACTGTACTGGAAAAAGGCTTGGTTAGTGACAATGATACATTGATCGCTAGCGCAGGTGAATACACCAAGTATTTGGGTGTTGTGGACTTATGGGTCGACGGCGGTAAGGTTACGCAAAAGCAAGCCAAGCTGATTGATTCGACTCAAGCAGTGGACGTTCAGCCCAACGCTGAAATTGCTGCATTGATCGCCTCCATTCAGAAGGACCAGGAACCTATTCTTAAAGAGGTTGTAACGCAAACGAGTGTGGATCTGGAAGGAGCACGCGAAAAGGTACGTGCAAGTGAAACCAATCTCGGTGACCTGCTCACCGATGCTATGCGTGACGTTTCGGGAGCAGATGTGGCTTTAACGAACGGTGGCGGCATCCGGGCTTCCATCAAGACGGGAACGGTAACCAAGGGAGACGTCATCACTGTGCTACCTTTCGGCAACCAGATCGTTACCTTGAAGGTGAAAGGCTCTGACATTCAGGCCGCACTGGAAAATGGTACAGCCTCCTATCCAGAGCCAAGCGGAGGTTTCCCGCAGGTATCAGGTATCTCGTTCAAAATAGACACATCAGCAGCCAAAGGCAGCCGTGTTCATTCCATTCTGATCGGCGGAAAGACACTTGATCCTGAGGCAACATATACACTGGCCACCAATGATTTTACTGCCGTAGGTGGTGACCAATATACGATGTTCGCTAAATATCCACAGGCAGGTATGTTCGGCTCGCTTGATGAGGCGTTAATCCGCTACATGCAAAAGGTGGGCTCCGCTAGCCTGCAAGTACAAGCAGACGGTCGCATTCAAGAAGCCAAGGCTGACGGTAAAATGTCTGTCCCTGCCACACAAGCTGCGCCATCTGCTTCAACCGCAACACCCGCACCTGTGCAGGAAAAGCCGCAATCCGTCTCTACACCGGCTGCGAAACCAGCGCCCGCAAAACCTGCACCGGCAAAGTCTCAAACAGCCAAGCCACAGCAGACATCCGATTCTGCACAAGTTACAAATAGCCATGTATATGTTGTGAAATCCGGGGATACGCTGTATGACATTTCCCGCAAACATGGTACCACCTGGCAACAGCTTCAACAGTTGAATAAGTTGAAGAATCCTCACCGTATTTATCCCGGACAAAAGTTAGATCTCCCGGCCTAATTTGATAGCTAGCAAAGGCAGCATCCTAGTGGTTCCGGATGCTGCCGTAGGTCAGGCGTTTATAGATATGCGATAGTCCAAGCTCATTTGGACATCGCATATTTTTTTAAAAAGCAAACCTTTTAACCGCTGACAAGTTGTGAACCGAGAGGTATGATGGAGAAGAGTCACTCGGGCAAGAACATTCGTCCCGATCCCCATCGGGATCAGTTATATGTGTGGAAGGAGTCCAGAAATGCAATACATTATTTACGATCTTGAATTTACCGTTAGTCGTAACGCCAGATATTCCTCCGAAATCATTGATATCGGTGCCGTCAAAGTTGTTCAGGGAGACGATGGCCTATACGTTGCGGATACGTTTCACAGTTTTGTAAGACCCTCGAATCGACCTGTACTCTCGACAGATACCGTTCAGTTCACAGGTATTACTCAACGAGACATTGATGCCGCTCCACTATTCCCTGAAGCTGTGAAGCAATTCATAGCCTGGCTCGGTACGGATTCCCCCTATTATTTATGCGCATGGGGCCCGGATGACCGTCAGAAGCTGGTATCCCATTGTCGTACCCATCATGTAGATCTCGGATGGATTCATAATACAAATGATATACAGAAGCAGATTTCCCGTCTGCTTGGTTCCAATGGAAAGTACCGTCAGTTGAGCCTGTCTCAGGCGCTGGAATTGTGCAACATTGACTTTGACGGTCAACAACACCGGGCACTGGATGATGCCGTGAACACCGCTCAGGTTTTCATGTACCATTTTGATCGTATTACATTAGTTCATAATGCTGCTGACGATGAGGAAAGCCGTGGATCGAAGCTCGTCTACTCCTCACCAGAAGAAGAGCAGGAACAGTACAGTCCTTTTGGCAATCTCGCCAACCTGTTTAAGGACCGTTAAGCGGATAGCTCCCCGGCCCGTTCCGGGGGATCTCCCCCTGTTATTCTTAATTTCCTGCCTTTTTATCGAAATAGAATGCCCCCCAGGTCCGCAGCATTTCTTGCATTCGTTTGCGGTACCGTAAAGGCTCCAGGATCTCGGCCTCAGCTCCATAGGAAGTGAGCCAATCCAAAAATTCACGGTCATGATTGACCGTCACCTCAAACAACAAACTTCCATCCGGCAAATCCTTAAGAAAAGGCTTGATGAACAGCTCCTCTTCTTTGACCCGATATACAGACTCGGCAGAAAAACGTACCACAAACCGGATATTCTGATTTCCTTTGGTCACCGACCAGGTCCCTTTAAAAAACATTTCCATTTCAGTTGTATTTTTTTGAAACGTATACGGCAAAATTCTCATGTTCCGAAATCGGCTGATCCGAAAGGTTCTCATCGCGGATTGCTTGTGACAAAAACCAAGCATATAGAATCGCCGATCCTGCGGAACCAAACAATAAGGATCTACCTGAACTAGGGATACATTTTCATTTTGAGGCGAGCTGTATTCCGCTTCAATCGTCTGCTGCGTAAGACTCGCCAAAACAATCAGCCTGAGCAGATAGGGCTGGTTTTCCCGATCAAGTGTCGAGCCGAGCCGGACAATATTTTTCATTTCCTGCGCGAAGCTCGTCTGTTCCATCTTTTTTTTCTGACTAGAGGCCATCACTTTCTCATAAGCACTTTCAAAAGCTGGCGGTAAAAGAGGCTTTACCGTTTCCATAATCTCTCCCAGCTTAGTAAAAGCCTCTGCCTCTTCTTCCGTCCAATTCAGAGGATACAAAGCGAAATTGCTAATAAAAATGTACCCCTTGCCATGCCCCATATTCGCAATCGGTATATGCATAGCGCTTAGCGCCTCCATATCTCGGTATATGGTACGTTCTGATGTTTCACAACGTTCGGCAAGCTCTCTTGCCAATATCCCTGGATTTGCCTGAACAATAGTAATAATCCGCATTAAACGTATCAACCGATCAGTCAAGGAAGTCTCTCCTTTACAAAAAGATAGTAAATTAGACTCACTATATTACACAAATAAACTAGCATAATTGCCTATCTCAAAGTATCATTTTCAGTAAAATGAACATCTTCTAGCGATATTGCCTTATTGAAAAAGACTTTAGAACTATACGCTGTAAATGATACAAAAGTACCACTCCATTTATTACGTATAGCCAGAAACAACTCGGCTTCCTGCAGGTAGTCCATATCATCGCTTCTTGCTGCACGTATAAGTAATTCATCTGCTTGTCTGGTAAGGATGAACGCCCCTTGCTCATATTCCCCTTTCTCGTACATACGCAATGCCTTTTTTACAATAGGGGACGTCTCATTCAGCTTTATGTATTTTTCCACCTTCGGGTTGGATGGAATGCTCAGCAGACCAAGATGATGCGTAAAATGGATGTAGAGCTGGTCTGTCCGGATCATCGTTCGCTTTTCCTGCGATGGCTTGCGCCAGCTCCACTCCATCATTCCAATCGTATGTCTTCCGGACGAGTGAGCCGGTATAGAAAACGTCAAAATAGCCTGTCTATATTTTCCCCGCCGTACATCACCACAGTGAACAAACATGCTATCTCCGTTTTCCGAGCGTTTAAAACCGAGCCTTACCCCTTCAGCTTTTAATAGACTTACCCCGTTTTCTGGAATGAACTGGAGTTGAAGGTCACATCCCGCTGCTTTCGGTATTAGATTTCCTTTTCTTTTGCGTATAGCTCCATAGCCCCATTCTATCAGTAGATTTACTTGTTTGGACCCATTCGCAGATATAGACTCTTTGTCCCATGTGTACGTTACATTGAGCATTGACTTCACCACTGGTAAATTCCCCCTAAAAGAACATGTAACTCTAAATTAACAGTGTTATCTGACACTATATTGTCAGGGAACGTATGTTTGATTGTGAAAATTATACATGGGAATCTTTATGAAGGGGGACCTAGTTTGGTAAATAACATTTTAAACCATTTGAATTACATGAACGCGCAAAAATAGCCCGGCGTATGCCGGGCTATTTTATAGTCTACTTCTATACTTAAACTTATGAGATTGTAGTTTCTGTTAAAGAAACATTCGTTTTTGTGCAAATATCAGATATAGGGGCAAAAGTAGTACTATCTACGACGAGATCCTTTGATAACGGCTTTCCATTTACAGTGATTTTTAAAGTTTTATAGTTTTGTTCTTTCTCATTCATCTTGCAAAATCTCCTTCTATATTAATTTTTAATATATTTCAGTTTATATATTCATATTTAAGACCTGATCAGGTGCGGATCGTTCTTTACTCGTATGCTAGAAAAAATGCCGGAATGTTGCCGCTTCCTTGATATACCCGTTTTTTGGTACACTTAAACTCATATATCGACTTTTTTTGAGATCATTTTCTCCGTATTTATCGTCCGTTTCTTCAAAAATCTGCATCCGTATCGTTATATTATACGTAACCATGTCATATGGGTAATGATCTATATCATCTAACATCTTGGTTTATCAAAAGGGGGAACATCTCTTGGCACGACCAACTTGTCGCTTTGCTTTGTATCGCCGCATTGTCTGCGCTGCTATAGCACTTTTGTTTATTTTTGGGATAACTCGTGTACCCGAAGTACATGCTGCTTATTGGGATGATGTATATCAGGGCTTCGAGCAATTTTCGCGGTTACCTGGTGATGTATATCAGCTCAAGGAAAGCTATCGACAAACCCAGGAGGATCTGGAAAAGGCCCGTAACAGCTTAGAAGCCTATCAAGAGCAAAACGCCCAATTGCTGGAGCAAAACCGCAAGCTGACTGACACAGTCACAGAATTAAAAAATCTTCAAACCCAGCGCGATCAGGCTTCACACCGAAATAAAATGCTCATCATCACGGCTATCATTCTGCTGGCCGGTTATTTTATCGGTATCCGACTGTTGCGTTACGGGATGCGTCGACGTTCGGGAAGATACTAACTGTCTGAAAGGATGAAAGGTCTGAATGGACATACAAGCAGGACAACACCATGATGAAAGCGTCGGTTCAGTCGTAACGCTCGACCTGACTGAAGGGGAAAAGCTGCACGTTCTGCATCCGCAGCAAATTATCGCCTATCGCGGCCCCAGTGCAGGCCGTAGTGATAAGCTGATGAATATTAAAGGCATGTACCGCAAGCACAAACTGATTCAGGCCGATTTCACAGGGGCTTGCCGACTAATTGCCGCACTTCCTCCTGGCTTTAGTCTGAAGATGATCAAGCTTGAAGGAAGCGACGATTTGCTATACGATTTTCGCAACCTGTTCTGGTACAGCGCCGGCATCCAAATGCGTACCAAGCTACTAAGCATGAAAAACATGTTGTTTAGCCGTGATGTCATTAAAATGAAATTTGACGGTATAGGTCACATTGCTATTTTGACACAGGGATTGGTATGTCAAGAACAACTTCATCCGTCAGAGCCGATCTATGTCGATGCGAGCAGCGTCATAGCCTATCCAGAAAATGCCAAGCTGGAGTTAACCGTATACGGTAACCATCTGGCCAGCCAGCATATGAACTATCATTTTAAAATGACTGGACATGGTACTGTATTATTTCATGCCGGTGAGCATCATCGGCGGCTTCAGCAGGATATGAACGACGATGGCGTGATCAAACGACTTTTAAGGGAAATCATTCCGTTTGGTGGAGTGTTTATCAAATAGTCCTGCCATGCTATAATGGCAATGCTATTAATGAAGCTGTCTGTCCTCGTGGCAGATGCTAATGAAGAAAATCCATGCATAACGCATGGGAGAGGTTCGCGAACTCCCTCTATAAAAAACTAACGATGCTTTGTCCTCCGCAAGAAAAATGATTTCTCGGGGCAAGGCCTGTTTTTTGTTGAAGTCGGTTCAAGAACTCTCCTTCTTCCAAGTGACAAGACTTGTGTCTTGCACCATTCCAAGAAGATCGAGAGGTTTTTTTATGTTTGCAAACGAAAAAGCAGTCGTCGTATTCAGCGGCGGCCAAGACAGCACAACCTGTTTATTTTGGGCAAAAAAACATTTTGCTGAAGTAGAAACTGTGACGTTCGATTACGGTCAACGCCACAAGCAGGAAATCGAAGTAGCCGCTGGAATCGCCCGCGAACTGGGTGTTCCGCAAACGGTACTGGATATGAGCCTGCTTAATCAACTAGCCCCTAATGCCCTCACACGCACAGACATTGACATTACTCAACAGGAAGGCGAACTGCCTAGCACCTTTGTAGACGGTCGCAACCTACTGTTTCTGAGCTTCGCGGGAGTTCTCGCCAAGCAAAAAGGAGCGCGCCACATCATTACAGGCGTATGTGAGACGGATTTCAGCGGCTATCCCGATTGCCGGGATTCCTTTATCAAATCGCTGAACGTCACACTGAACCTTTCGATGGACTATCCCTTTGTGATTCATACCCCGCTCATGTGGTTGAACAAGGCCGAAACCTGGCACATGGCCGATGAGCTGAAAGCTTTTGAATTTGTAAGAACACGTACACTAACGTGCTATAACGGCGTCATTGGCGATGGCTGTGGCGAATGCCCTGCTTGCAAACTTCGCCGTGCTGGACTGGAGCAATATCTCGCGGTGCGCGGAGCTTCATCCCAAGGAGTTGAAGGTCATGCGTGAGCCAGGTACCTTTCGCATTGTCGACAAGCTCCAGCAGTTTGGGACAGACATTGAGCACTCTCAGCTGCGTTATCACCGCAAACGTGTACTCGTCAGCAAACAATTTACATTCGATGCAGCACATCATTTGCACTGCTACGAAGGCAAATGCAAAAATCTGCACGGACATACCTATATCGTCGTATTTGGCATAAGTGGCATACCGGGCGAAACGGGTCTAACGCTAGATTTTGGTGACATCAAAACGATCTGGAAAGAGCGGATTGAGCCTTTTCTGGACCACCGTTACTTGAATGAGACGCTTCCTCCAATGAATACAACGGCGGAAAATATGGTCGTCTGGATCTTTGAACAAATGGAGTCAGCCTTGACCTCGGATGCATACTGCAACCGTGTCGAAAGTGGACGTACCGAGTTTGTACGGTTGTTCGAGACACCTACCAGCTACGCCGAGTTCCGACGGGAGTGGATGCTCGATGAGTAATACCGTGACTACTCACCAACCCATGACAGCCTCCCACGGCACCCAAATAGCCCCTATTCCCGTACTGGAGGTGTTTGGTCCCACTGTTCAGGGCGAAGGTATGGTCATTGGTCGTAAAACGATGTTTGTTCGTACCGCAGGCTGCGATTACCATTGCTCGTGGTGCGACTCCGCCTTTACCTGGGACGGCAGCGCCAAGGATCAGATCCGTCGTCTGAGTGCCACGGACATTTGGCAGGAGCTGAAGGCCATCGGCGGCGAACGCTTTTCGCATGTGACCCTTTCTGGAGGCAATCCTGCCCTGCTACCGCAGCTTGGGGAGCTAATCACCCTGCTACGCAGTCAAGGCATTGCCACCGCTGTCGAAACACAAGGCTCCCGTTGGCAGGAATGGCTGTACGATATCGATGAGGTAACCCTGTCCCCGAAACCGCCCAGCTCGGGTATGACGACCAACTGGGACGTGCTGGATGATATTGTCGCCCGTCTGTCGAACCGGGAGATGGCTGGCGAGTTACGAGCGACGTCCCACGTCGCAATCGCAACAGACTTGAAGGAACCCGCTAATGAATCTGCGCGGCTCTATACCGGAGCTTGCAGCTTGAAGGTCGTCATCTTCGATGACACCGATCTTGCCTATGCCCGCACTGTTCACGAGCGCTATCCACACGTACCGCTGTTCCTTCAGACGGGTAATCCAGATGTAAACACGGAGAATACCGGACAGATAGCGGAGTCTCTACTCCATCGTTATGAATGGCTTATCGACCGTGTCATGGACGATTCCCTACTAAACGATGTAAGAGTACTCCCGCAGCTCCACACCCTCGTATGGGGCAACAAACGCGGCGTATAACACTTATATGTAATATATTCCGTATGCGCTGTATGTGATACACAAAGGAGAGCATTACTCACTTCTATCCCAACCTACACGTAAACGAGTAGGACTTTATGGTGATGACGGCGGTCGGCAGCGAAGCGGAGACTCAAATCATTCGCGGAGCGACCTCCCACCACCATAACTCCCTATCTCTTTTACCAAACCAACTTACTTTAAGGAGCCTTATCCATATGACCGGAAGAACACCCGAAGAAATGACCGATGTTACCCTGCTTGGCAATCAAGGCACACAATACACGTTTGCCTATGATCCCGCCATTCTCGAAAGCTTTGATAATAAACATCCGTATCGGGATTATTTTGTAAAGTTCAATTGCCCGGAGTTCACCAGCCTGTGCCCGATTACAGGACAGCCTGATTTTGCAACCATCTATATCAGCTACATTCCCGATATTAAAATGGTAGAAAGCAAATCCCTTAAGCTGTACCTGTTCAGCTTCCGTAACCACGGCGATTTCCATGAAGACTGCGTCAATATCATCATGAATGACTTGATTAAGCTGATGGACCCTCGCTACATTGAAGTATGGGGCAAGTTCACGCCACGCGGCGGCATCTCGATCGACCCGTACACTAACTACGGCAAGCCGGGAACGAAATATGAGCAAATCGCAGAGCATCGTATGATGAACCATGATATGTATCCAGAGACGGTGGATAATCGTTAGGCTGATCCTCTCTGTGCACTTGCATACAAATAAACAAGGGGCTGTCCCAAAGGTCATAAAATGACTCAGGGACAGCCCCCATTTTCTAGTCTGTTGAAATCATCCATAAAAGGATTACGCTTGTGTCGTTTACACACTCAGATCAAATTTTGATTTTTTATATTCATAAGGGGTTTTACCCATAACTTCCTTAAAAGCTTTTCTAAACGATTTTTCGTTGGGAAAGCCCGCCTCGTAAGAAATTTCTGTAAGTGACTTATTCGTTGTTTCCAATAAATCGATTGCTTTTTCCAGACAAAGAATTTGCTTGTACTCCGTAAACGTCTGACCTGTATATTCATGAAACATTCTCGACAAATACGCCTCTGAATAGCCGCAGATTCGGGCTGTTTTCGCCAGACTAATATTTTCAGCGTAATGCTCTTTTATAAAATCCATGATCGTCTTTATCTTTCGCTGCTTTTCGCTAAATACCTCTGGCTGTATGTCTGCTGTCTGACTAAAATGATTAACGAGCAAATACTTAAGCTCAATAATTCGGCTTTGCTCTAAAATATAGTCATATTTCCCTTTGGAAATATGCAGGTTATATATATCCATAAATAACTCTCTTAATTTAGAAAGTATAGTATGTTCAACTTGTCTCTCTTGCGTGTTTAATTGGATGAATACTTGTTCATTGGCAAAAAAGGTAGCTGGAAATTGCAATACAACAACTTGGTTTTCCGTAATACTTTGGGTGGAGTGCGGTACATTGCTATTAATAAAAAGTGCATCCTTTTCCTTCAAAATGGTTATCTTTCCTTCATGCCACACTTTGAGGCTTCCACTTGTACAATAGATTAATTCCATATTGCTGTGAAAATGCATGGGAATGACTCTTTCTGTATCTGTCGATTGAAACATAAAGAGGTTAATCATTTTTCTTCTGTCTATTTCAATATGTTCATAAATTTTTTTCATACGACACCTCATCAACCAGCTATGAGTAATCAACAGTAATTTATATTCAGTCATATACTCTAATACTCATACTATACCGATAGTAAAATGCCTACACAAGCTGAAATCTCTTCAGCCGACTAAGACAAAAAAAGGCAGTTCTTCTCGCAAACGGAGAATAAACAGCCTTTCCTTGCCTGTTTGTAGCTCTGCAGGTAAAAGATAAAAAATATCATTTTAATGATTGATTATGGCTCCACATTCCTGCAGCTGATAAATCTCAATTTCTCCTTCATTATCTCCTGCGTCAAGCATCACACTGCGCTGTTCCGTATCTTCCAAGAAATAACGCAGAGAAAATACTTCCTCGCCTTCGTTCACAAAAATCTCCAGACTTGAGCTTTCTATAAATATTTGCATGTCTACAAGTTGATTGGCTAATGTTGCTTTTCTGTACTCCCTCTGGTTCGTCAACCAGTTGGTTCTCCATACGGTTAAACTGTTTTCTTCTGAATCATAGTCAATTTCCACAGCATTTCTTACTATCATTTTGAAGTTCTCTGTAAGCTTCGAAAAATGAACAATGCATTCCACCTGCAAGGAAGGCAGCATCCAAACCCTATTTTTGTGAATGTTCTCCTTAGAATGCACACCATCCAATCTTAACAACTGTAATTCCGGTAATGGTTTCTGGTATAGCATACCGTTAGACAACACTATTTCTCTAGGAAGGGTCAGCGCATGAATCCAGCCTTCCTGAATGGTTGGAACAGCCCTCTCTGCTTCTTCATTCATGGCGCTCATCCATCCGAATATAATGGTTCTATCATTCACCTTAAATGATTGTGGCGCGTAGAAATCAAACCCCCGATCAAGCTCTTTAAAATGGGCAAGGTTCCCGCTGAATTTTCCTGTATCCATGAATTTCCCAACAATATATCCCGATTGGTTAGGGTTTCTATAATATTCGCCTGCCTCTGGTAAACCCTGAGGCGAGAAGACAAAAATATCATTTTCCGCAAATTGAAGTAGATCAGGACATTCCCACATATATCCAAATTCATGACCATGATCCAAAAATGATCCTTGGTATTCCCAATCAGACAAATCTGTAGATTTGTAGATAAGCGTATCTCCAGTCAAATCCTCTCTTTGAGCGCCAACGATCAGCCACCAGCTTCCGTTCCGGTCTCTCCATACTTTCGGGTCTCGGACATGTCTAGTATAGCCTTGTGGATGTTCAAACAAAGGACCTATTTTATGGAAATCATACCCATCTTCCGAAATAGCTGCGCATTGATAGCTTTCCTTGACTCCATCATTTCTGATTACATTTCCTGTGTAAAACAGATACAACTTTTCATCATGAACTATAGCGCCTCCAGAATAAATGCCATCCTTGTCATACCATTCCGAAGGCTCCAGCGCTACACCCTTTCTTTGCCAATGCACCAGATCGCTCGAAACAACATGGCCCCAGCATTTATTTCGATGTTCGGTTCCTTTGGGGTTCCACTGATAGAAGACATGATATTGTTGATTGAAAAAGGCAAGTCCATTAGGATCATTTAATAGTCCGTAAGGAGGAGTAATATGATATTTAAGATGATAAGCGTCGCTTTTATTCATGTCTATCCTCCGGTAACAAAGTAAAACTAAAGCTTAGCAAAATGTCTTGTGAGCTTGAACCGATATAAACCTCAAATTCGCCTGGCTCACTCTTATACTCCATTTCACGTCCATAAAATTTAAGCATGTCCTCATCCACTGAAAATTCCACAATTGTAGTCTCGCCGCTTTGTAAAAATACTTTTTTAAAGTCTTTTAATTCTTTAACGGGTCTTGCAACACTTGCAAATTTATCGCGAATATATAATTGAATCGTTTCTTTCCCAGCATACGTTCCAGTATTGGATACAGAAATACGGATATCCACTGACTCATTTGTTTTCATTTCCTTTTGGCTGACGGTTAACAGACTGTATTCAAATGAGGTATAGGATAGGCCATAGCCAAACGGATACAAGGGTTCGTTCACTTCATCTATATATCGGGACGCAAAGCGATAAGAGCCATTTTCCTTTAAATTCGGTCTTCCTGTATTCAGCTCATTGTAGTATACCGGAATTTGTCCGACGCTACGTGGAAAGGTCATCGCTAATTTCCCAGACGGATTTACTTCCCCATATAGTATATTGGCCAGCGCTTCTCCGCCCATCGTTCCCGGATACCAGGCCTGAACAATGGCGTCCACTTTTCCAGCAACATCGGTAAGGATCAGAGGTCTGCCACTATATATGATCAGAACAATCCTTTTGCCCAATAAGCTTAATTCATGAAGTAGTCTCAATTGCGGCTCTGGAAGCGTCGGATTCGTTCGTGATCCACCTTCTCCGCTCTGATAAATACTTTCTCCCAAGGCAAGGACTATGACTTCTGCTTCATTTGCATTCCTAATGGCTTCTTGCAGTAGAACTTCCTCGGAACCTGTTTCAACAGCCAGCTTGTCCGCATATTTATCGAACGTTTCCCTTGCATCAGGAGGTAGCAGATAACTGCCTCTGCATACCGAGAGATTGTCGCAGCCAACAAGCTGTAACAACCCTGTTTTCAAATTTATAGTGTCTGTCTGCTCTCCCTTAATCGCCCACATGCCCAAGGTAGAATTTTCTTCTGCATAGGGACCAATCAAAGCCACCTTCGTTTCCTTTGACAACGGCAATACATTATTTTCATTTTTCAGCAGCACAACGGATTCTTCTGCCAAGGACAGTGCCGCTTGTTTATGTTCGTCTGACAGAATACTGCTTGTTGAACGTTTAACGATTTCCTGTAATCCGCGGTATGGGTCCTCGAACAGCCCCAAATCATTTTTCAGCTTTAAGACACGATATACAGCTTCATTCAGAAGCTCCAGCATATAGCTATTATCAGATATTACATCTTTCAATTGATTAGCGTACACTGCCGTCTTCATATCCACATCTACACCTGCCAACAATGCCAGCCTAGCGGCGGAAGCCTCGTCTTCGGCATAACCATGCATGATTAACTCTTCAATAGCGGCGTAATCCGAGATCAATACACCGTCAAAATTCATTTCCTGTCTTAGTACATCACGGTTAAGCCACTCGTTTCCAGTCGCAGGGATACCATTCAACGTATTAAAAGCCGTCATGACAAGCTTGGCACCCGCTTCTATTGCAGCTTGATATCCAGGCAAATAATATTCTCGCAATGCATGCTCCGATAGATCCACGGCATTGTATTCACGTCCGGCGACAGGCGCTCCATAAGCAGCAAAATGTTTGACGCAAGCGGCAATTTTATTGGCTGGCACGGCTGTGCTTTCCAAGTTGCTGCCCTGGATTCCCAGAACTACGCTCTGGGCATATTTCTTTGCCAACAATGTATCCTCTCCGGGCGATTCCATCACCCGCCCCCAGCGAGGATCTCTAACCATATCTACCATAGGAGAAAAGGTTACATGAATGCCTTCATCGTAGCATTCCTGAGCAGCAATCGAAGCCGCATTCTCTATCTCCTCATAGTTCCAACTACATGCTTGAGCAATCGGAATCGGAAAAATGGTTCGGTATCCGTAGATAATATCTGCCATGAATAACAGCGGAATTTTATGAACCGATTTTTCCAAATAATCGGTTTGCAACCGGATTATTTTTTCCGGGTTGGTGATGTTTAATATGGAGCCCGTATTATAAATATTATAATCCGTATTTAGCCCTAGTTTTTTCAAAGGGCCCGTCACAACCGTATCCATGTCACCTTCAAAAAAATCACCGGTTAGTTGGATGAGCTGGCCGATTTTCTCTTCTATTGATAGGCTGTTCAATTTTTCAAGCAATGTTTTGTTGTCCATGATTTTCTCCACTAAATTTTATTTGTTCTCTATTTTTTCTTTAAATCCAAAGATCCACGTCAACGCAAATGCTACACCAAAACCGATTACACAAACTAAAGCATACAGAAAAATTTGATTATTCAGATACAATAACAAACCAGGTATAGCTGTAATCGACATACCTGTTGCTTGAACATTAAAGATACGTGCGAAGAATCCTCCAACCGCTCCCCCAATCAAGCCCATCACGAATGGTTTGCCATATCGAATGTTCACCCCAAAAATAGCGGGTTCTGTAATGCCGAGCAGTGCAGACACGGCAGACGGGTAGGCAATAGATTTGGTTTTTAATCTTTTGGATTTCAAGCCGACAGCTAACGCCGCACCCGCTTGTGCACAAATGGATGCCGAACTGATCGGGTTAACCATATTCCAGCCGCCATCCACCAGCATCTGTATTTCGATCAGGTTCAACGCATGGTGCAGTCCGGTAACGACAATAATCTGATTAATGCCTCCATAAATAAATCCGCCAATGCCAAACGGCAACTTCAAAATAGCTGTAACTGCCGATAATATTAAAACCTCTACTTCATGGAAGATGGGACCAATCACGAACAAGCCCAGTACCAATGTGAGCAACAATGTCAGAAACGGTGTCAAAATCAAGTCCAGTGCTTCGGGAACGGATTTCCTGATTCTTTTCTCCATCATCGCTCCCACGATCCCTATAATGAACGCCGGCAGAACTGAACCCTGATAGCCTGCGATTTTAATGAAGCCCAAAAATAAAAGAGGTTCCTTCACATGTTGAGCGACATCCCAGGATGTAGGTAAAGAAGGACTTACCAGCATGAGTCCGAGCAATATCCCCAAGATCGGCGACCCGCCAAATACTCTGAACGCTGACCAGCATACCAGCACAGGCAAAAAGGCAAACGCGGTATCGGTCAGTATTTGTGTAAATAATATGAAATTCGCAGAAATATCATCCGGTGTAAGTCCAAATAACTGAAGCAGTGCAGGCTGAGTTACCAAGCCCCTAACTCCCATAAACAATCCGGTAGCTACCAATGCTGGGATAATGGGAACAAATACATCTCCGAAAACCCGGATCATTCTTTTGAAAAAGTTATCATCTTGTGTTGAGGCCTTCTCTTTCAGCTCTGCCTTTGATGTAGCAGATACATTCTGGCCGACCATTGCTTCGTAAACCTTGTTCACGGTACCGGTTCCAAAAATAATTTGATATTGTCCGGAGGTAAAAAACACCCCTTTTGCCTTATCAATATTCTCAATAAATTCATCATCAATAATGTCCCTGTCTTTTACAATCAATCTCAACCGTGTAGCACAATGTGCCATAGAAATAATATTGTCTTCTCCGCCGAGCCCTTTAATGACATCCTGGGCTATTTTAACGTATTCTTTCTCAAGACTCATCAGTCTTCTTCCTTTCCTCTGTTCCTCTTAGTTAGTCTGTACCTTTAAAACTTGGACTAATATGCTTCTTAAGAATAACATGACTGCGCTTTCAAACAGCGCGATTATTTTACTACATTAAGGTCAAATTTTGACCTTTTTAGACCCTTGGCTATAAATAACTCTGAGAAATGGGCTTTTTACGGGAACAAAAAATGCACCTTAAGAATGGGCACTGGATAACTTCATGGTTTATCCGGTGTATTCCAAAGGTGCACCTTAAATTGTCCTATTTGGTTACTTCGTGACTTTTAACTGAACACTATTGGCTGTATAGACAACCTTCACTTTATAATTGCTTGGTAGACCTGCTGCTTCAATGGAAGAGAATGCCCCATTGCGTTTACCGTAGGTTAAAATGGTGGCACCGCTAGCTGGTACATATTTGTTAGAAAAATTCAGGCGTAATTTCCCGTTAAGTTGGGCTGTTCCCTTAATTTTAAGCACGTCATTTTTACTGCCTAGGTTGAGTTCAAGTTTTCCCTTGGCAGTTTGTTTGTAATTCTCGCCAACAATCAGCTTTCCAAAATTGCTTTTAAGAAGAGTTCCCCCGTTATTCGTAACTGCACCACTTCCGAAAGCTGTCTCCGAATTACCTTCAAGTATGCCTTGCTCGATCTGTGTACCGCCGGAATACGTATTGCCGCCCATAAGCTTCAACGTACCTGTTCCCTTTTTAGTCAGCATTCCAACACCGGAAATATTGTTGCGCCAGCGATCCAATGCATTGAAACCGCCTTTGGAGGCGTCCATATTTACTGTAACATTATTGACGAAAGCACCATAGCCATCCGCGGCGGAAAACAGGTTCAATCGGCCCCATCCTTCGGCATCGTCAAGCACAGGATAGCCGGAAGGAATCCCCGTGGTAGCCAATACCCAACGGCGTTGTGTGCTGTCAAGGTAAGGTAGGCGTGTTTCTAATAATATCTCCGCTCCCTTAGGCACTGTCATTGGCTTCGTCGTTGGATTAATCGGGCTGAATCCGTACGTTAATCGTTGATTATAATTTTTCTTGTTTGTAGCATAGTTGCTGAAACGATCTAGGGCTGTACCTTTTTGGGACAGCAATTGCGTATGGGCATCCTGATGAGCTGCTTTCTTCAAGCTGCTATTGGCTGGATCAGACAGGATGGACGCAGCCATCGCTGTTGCCATGACACGTCCTCCCATGACATCAAGTGGTGAATGCATGCCAGCAACAACACGGTTATTGCCCAACTCCGAAGCTCGTGTCAGTAATTCCTGATAACGCTCCGGTACGGCATAGGCCATAGCAATAGAACTGAGATACGCAGCATTGGTATGACCGCTTGGAAAGCCGCCATCATTAGTAGCATCAGATTTGAGCGCAGGGACCAGGCTCGGGACAACCACTGAATTATCGCTCCAGCGAAACGGACGAGGATAACTAAAGTAAGACTTAGCCGGGTTCGTCGTAGAGTAGTCCCCGCGCAAGGTATTGACCAAATTCACGACGTTGCCGAGACTGGAGCTTGTATCCCCTGCGTTTGTTCCCTCATCTTCATATTTTTTAGTTGTAGCATCGGCCGGGACGTCGTTGATTGTTGTCGTGGCGCCTGCCTTCTTTCGATATACATCAGTGAGCGAACCCAGACCGTCGATTACACTGTAGCTCTGATTTCGACGATCATCCAAATAAGCCGCATCGGCCTCACTGGAAGTGCGACGGGCAGCGATATCAATCACTTTTTGAATATTGGCGTCCAGCACGCTGCTGTTTAGCTTGGTACCTGTATCCCAGGTAGCGCCGGGAGTCCAAAGCTTATTAAATTCGGAGAGCAACCCGAGGGTCGGATTAGAGCTTTCCGTCTTATTTGCAGAACTATTATTTTTATAATGATCTACGAAATATCCCCACGACGGTTCTGTTGGAGTTACCGCTGTTGGTAGGGTTGCTGCACTCGCATAACTTCCACCCAGGGAACCTAGAAGTAAGGGTAAAGATAGTAATGCAACTGATAATGGTTTCCTTAGCGATTTCATTCTCAAATCAGATCCTCTCTTCTCTTGTGCTCTTCATACTTTCTCTACGGAGCTATTATCTATATAACAAGATGTATGACATAAAGAATCATATCTTAAGTTTGTTAAATCAAGAGCTTAGTTTTGTTAAATGAAAAAAGGCATCCCAAGATTCGTATATACGAATCTGGAGATACCTCTTTCAAACCGTTATAGAAAATCAGCTACCCTACAGCCATACTTCTATGACTTTGCCATTTACGAAAGCTACTGCCTTGAAATAAAGACTACGATTGCCGTATACCCAGGCTTCGACTTGAGTTCCGTTTGAAGCAGCCCCCTTTTCTCTGACTGTTGGGCTTCCCCATGCGAACTGCACCTGCGTCGTATTCATGCCCAAGCTTACCTCGTTATTTTTAATCTTGTTCCAGATGGCTTGCGACCATTGGTATTTGTTGTACGGATCGTAAGTTAGAAATTGATCGGAATCAGACAGCATTTGTGGAATGCGTGAAGCTCCGATAATGGAAAACGTGTCATAAGTTTCGCCATTAGCCCCCTGGAAAATAACTTCGTAAGATTTAACACCGTTCGGGTCTGTGCTGACTTCGATGTCTTTAACTGTTACCTTGCCAAATCGCTCTCCAGCGTTATAGAAGTTATTGACCCAATAGGTTTTGCCAATTAATTTGGACAGACTACCCAGATCAATGGCTTTGATAATTTTAGCCGTTTCCGGCGTCTCAATGACCAGCTTGGTAGCGCCCACAGATAATTCGCCTTGCTGACGGTCACGATTCCATTTGAATCCGCCCAACTTCAGATCGGTCAGTAATGTTCCCGGGAATACAACCTGTCCGTTAACCGTTTGAACCTTGCCCTTCAGTGCAACAGGTTTACCATTCACTATCGCGGTGGAACTCCCTTTTTGGAGTACGATATTGTTTTTACCCAGCTTGATCGTAAATGCCTGGTTTGCCACGGTAACAGATCCACCCAGCGTCTTGAACACAGACTGCACAGGCAAATACACACTGCCGTTTAGTATAGCCGCCCCGGTCAAGGTTTGGTCAGACGATACCTTTAGTGTAAAAGAAGAGGGTATACCTTCGTTCCGCAGAGATACGGCTGTGCTGCCAATGCCCCTTACTTTGAGTGTACCGGAACCATTCTGCTGTAGCTCGGCAACCTGTGGTTTCTCCACTTCAATCTCACTAGCTTCGGGATGACGTGTTAGTCGATAACCGTTCGAATACGTCTCTTGTACATTTAATTGAATCGTATCGCCGATGGCAGCCTCTTTGGAGGTCGTCAACAAGGACATACCCGTTAATGTAGGCAAACTTAGCGCAGTCGTGGTTCCGTCCTTATAGCCGACCCAAGAGCCATCCTTTAATTGTGCAAAAAGTTCGTCAGGCGAATCAACCAACCTTGCAACATTAGATAACCCGCTAAGTTGCACCGCAGGATATTTTTTCAGCCGATCATAGCTCCATACCGTCCCGTCGCGATGTACAGTAATCAAGACATGTGTACCTTTTTTCCACAATATCGAAGTAATATCACTTCCCACTTCACGTGGCGGTTCATTGGTCAGCATATCCAGCATCGTGACATGACCATCTTCCTTAAGTATTGCAGCATACGCCGTACTCATTTTGATATCAAGCGCACCATCTACATGACCTATCTTGCGGGGCTTAGATTCTGCGTACCCTGTGGAATACCATACATCACCGGATCGAGTAAGAACCGTAAAGTAGGTACTTACCTTATCACCGTCTATAGCATCCGATATTCCCTCGACCTGTTCTCTTCCCCAGGAGATCGTCCCATCGGTTTTAATAGCCAGACCCTCTCCGGTAATCTCCTTTACTCCTGAAGATTGGGCCGTCACTTTTGGGTCGGAGTTATCATCCCAGATGGCTACCTTCCCGTCCTCAGTCCAGCCATAATAACCTTGACTCTTGTCTTTGCTGCCTGTAATGCCCTTCAAATTCAATTTCTCAATAGCCGGGCCATCTATACTCTTTCTCCATAAAGAACCATCATCCAGTATGTAGTTATTCCGGTCGATCACGTCTATAATTTTAGCATTTTTCCAAGTGTTGTTCGTCGTTACATTTGCCGCTACTGCTGTTTCTCCAGTGTTTAACGTAGTTCCCACCACCGCTCCACATACCACGGATACTGCCAGCAAAATCATCCCTGCTTTTCTCATCGTGATTCCCCTTTTCTATCTCTATTTCCATATCAGTAACTTGCATAATTCCATTCCCAACGCTCAAAAATACAATATATAAACGAACTAGATCGCTTCGATCTCTATATTACTGATTTGAAAGCCTTTTTGGGATTGATACAAAATACTCACATATATATCGGTTTTGAGGATGGTAAATGTTTGAATTTCGATATGCCATTTTAGAAATTCTAACTAAATGGAGCAATGAAGAGTATCCAGCAGGATGGGCAAGCAGTAATGAGTAAAGGTGGCCTTCATCCCACTTTCAGCCATTTGCTGCAAACGGATCGCTTCCTATATCTTAAAATATACATACATATTCGGAGGTTGCCATGACTAGTAAATCTGCTACAAAAAATGAAACGGGCCGATCGCTCCCCCTCCCGGGTCCACAAGCGAAAGGCACCGTTTTTGCGATTCTGATTGCGATCAGTTTCGTCCATCTGTTCAATGACTCGATTCAATCGGTCATTCCAGCGATCTTTCCGATCTTAAAGGAATCTATGAGCCTGAACTACACGCAGATCGGCTGGATTTCATTCGCGATCAATTTTACAGCTTCAATCATGCAGCCTGTGATTGGCTTGTTTTCGGACAAACGGCCTACGCCCGCTATCCTTCCCATCGGCATGGGCTTTACGCTGACTGGCATGCTGTTGCTCGCCTATGCTGCCGATTATAAAGCGGTGCTGATCGCAGTCATCTTTGTGGGTCTGGGCTCGGCTGCCTTTCACCCTGAAGGCTCGCGCGTATCCCATATGGCGGCCGGGCCGCGTCGGGGATTGGCACAATCCATTTTTCAAGTTGGCGGTAATGCGGGCCAATCGCTGGCGCCGATGCTCACGAGCTGGATTTTTATCCCGTTGGGACAATTTGGTGCGATCTGGTTCACAGGTATTGCGGCAGCGGGAATTGTGGTGCAATCGTTCATCGCACGCTGGTACGGTAACGTCCTACGTACAGAAGGCATTGCACGCAAAAAAGCGGTGGCACGCCGCATGAAGCCCGAAGTGCGTAACCGCGTTATGTTTGCCATGATTGTCCTCATTCTACTGGTATTCGTCCGTTCGTGGTACTCGACCTCGGTCGGAAGCTACTATTCGTTTTACCTGATGGAAGTATTTAAAATGCCATTGGCTGATGCACAGCTTTACATTTTCCTGTTCCTCGGAGCTGGAGCGCTGGGCACCTTCTTTGGCGGTCCGCTCGCGGACCGTTTTGGTAAACGCAATATGATTTTTCTGTCCATGGTATTAGCTGCACCACTCGCGCTGGCACTACCTTATGCTAACCAATTCTGGACGGCAATCCTGCTGGCGATTATCGGATTTATTATGCTATCTAGCTTTTCGGTCACAGTCGTATATGCACAGATGCTCGTGCCTGGCAAAATCGGGACCGTGTCTGGTCTCATTACGGGCCTCGCTTTTGGCCTTGGCGGTGTGGGCGCACTCGTGCTCGGCAACTGGATCGACAAAGTAGGCATCACCCACATCATGTTCCTGTGCGGCTTTTTGCCACTGCTCGGCATCTTAACCTTCCTGCTTCCTACAGATAAAACTCTGAACCGCTGGGCGGAAGAAAATGGAGCCGAAGTGTAACAGGCTAACGTGTGGCGGCCATCCTGGCCGCTGCACACCTTTATAGCCAACTCACGTGTTTCCTCACGAAAAAAATTCCCCCGTTTATACCTAAGTTGCAATCAGTTCTCTACTTCTGCCAAACGCATCACAATCCGACGCTTCCGATACAGCATTTTCCCTGCTTCAGCTACATCACTAATAGCACTTCGATTCGCGATAGACCCGAACAAAATGCCCGCAATCGGGACCATTTGAAGCAGCTTTTTCCATCCAAACTGATCACGATAGGTGTTAATGACCTCTCTCCATCCCTGCATCTGGGAAAAAACCTGTGCCTGACGTGAAGGATCATCGAACAAGGCCAGTTCCTCTAATACAGCCTTTTTACCCACAATATCGGATGAAGCAAATTGCATACATTTAATAATAAAAATGCGTTCCTGCTTATCATGGGGGTTAAAGCCATAGCACAAAGCGATTTCCTGAAGCACCTTGAGTGACAAGCCGAGCAAAATAGGGATATCCGCCGCAATCGTAAACACACCGCCAATCCCCGTGGTTGCTCCTTGAGCGGTGGCAAAGGTAATGCGTCCCGACGTCATATCGTCCGCAGTCTGATCCATGATCGTTAGTGGTAGCTCTGCCGCCTGCTTCAAATCCCACGTGGATTCCTCACTATGCTCCGCATCTGCATTTTCCCCGGCACGGAGCTGATCCTCCGGATCCGAGACGAAATCTGCACCATTTTGCTGAATTATATATTCACGGGCCGTCTTGTTTAACTTGCTCAGAACCGTTTCTTCTTTCACCAAATATTTGCCACCATTCTGAATGAAGCTGCCCATCTCATTAAGCAGTTGCTCCAGCTTGTCTTTAATGATTTTGGGCGTCAGCCGATCCAGCAGCATAAAGGGCCATCTACCGATTTTTTCCCAGAAAAAAATATCCTTCTGCTCCTTCTCCCACTTCTCAATATGCTTCAGCTCTTGGTGCAATACATCCTGACTTTCCCGATATTCTATAAGCGGCTTCATAAGCGTAGATGTCTCCTTTTGACTATGCTAGTTTATGTATGGATAATACGTAAGTAAGACGAGTTCAGGTTTCTTTTTTTAGTAAACGAGATTGATATAGTAGATTAAAATTTGTCCAGATCGGAGTGTAATGATGAATAATATAGAGCTTGTCCCTTACCATTGTGAGCATGATGCTATTTTACATACCTTTTATTTGCCTGAGGAGCAGAAGCAATTTACTGGAATGCCAGCTGAAATGCTGGCACTAGCCAAGGAAGACCCACACCGCCATCCTGTTGTCATTACGGCTACTGGAAGGCCGGTTGGATTTTTCATTTTATACGATGGAGATGAATTAGCAGACTATACGAATACTTCTGAGGCACTGTTGCTACGTGCGTTTTCTATTCATTATGCAGATCAAGGACAAGGGTTCGCTAAACATGGGCTGCTTCTGCTACCACAGTTCATCTCTAGACACTTTCCACATATTCGCGAGATTGTACTGGGCGTCAATGCCCGTAATCAAGCTGCCCAAAATCTGTATCTCAAATGCGGCTTTATCAATGAAGGTAACACTAAAATGGGACAACACGGCTTACAGCATATTTTTATAATGAGTCTATAATGCTGACATCGACAGCCCTCGTAAACAAAAAGCTTTCGGCACAAACGCCGAAAGCTTTTATTATTAAATTACGCCAATTGAAAAGCTCAATTTGTAGTTACCAAACTTCGTAAGTTCATCCAGCATGGTATTTAACTCTGACTGTGATGACATGCGAACCCGCATCCAATAACAGCCCTCCCCACTTACCCGATGGATTTCGACAATAGAGGGATGCTCCCGTGCAAAAATCTGAAAAGCACTGTGAGTCGTTCCTGAATTCAGAAAAACCGTAATAAAGGCATGAATCGTCTGCCCAATTTTCTCAGGGTTCCAACGCAGTGTATAGCCTTCAATAATACCTGCATCCTGCATTTTTCGAACACGTGCCCCTACTGCTTGGCCTGTCAAATGAACAAGCTGACCAATCTCCTTGTGCGTTAAAGAGCTGTCTTCAATTAAATGATGAAGAATGCGCAGGTCGGTCTCATCAGGTACGAATAATTCCATAGTTATTTTTCCTTTCATGATGAAACGAGAATGCTGGTTTTCCTTTCAGCAGGCCGTAGCCTGTAGCTCCTTGCGTCAGATATGATTGTAACAGAAACAAAGAACCACCGAAAATACACTCTGTCAAAAAAATATTCACTACCAAAGGAGCTTTCATATATGAAAATCACACTAATCCGCAACGCAACCTTATGGATCGAATACACTGGAGTAAAATTTCTGATTGATCCGATGCTGAGTGATGCTGGCCTAAATCCACCAGTTCCCAATACGGAAAACACTTTCCGCAATCCGCTGGTTCCCTTGCCACCACAATGGCAGACGCTTGGACAGCCTGACATGGTCATCGTCACGCATTTGCATCCAGACCATTGGGACCCGGCGGCAGTACGCTGGCTGGACAAACAAATTCCTGTCTTCTGCCAGCCCGGAAATGAAGAACAAATCATGGCTGACGGTTTTACACAGGTTACTCCGATTTCGGTGGCTGGCTCAGTCGGGAAAATCGAGATTACCCGTACAACCGGGCATCACGGTACCGGAGAAATCGGGGAACAGATGGGGCCCGTATCTGGCTTTGTATTTCAGGCTCCAGGTGAGCCTGTCATCTATGTGGCCGGGGATACCATTTGGTGCAGTGAAGTCGCGGAGGCACTGGATAAATTCCGCCCTGACTGGACGATCGTGAACGCTGGAGGAGCGCGGTTTACGGTGGGTGATCCCATTATTATGACTGCCCAAGATGTAACGGCTGTTGCACAGCATGCCCCTTACACACAAGTCGTTACTGTCCATATGGAAGCAATCAACCATTGTGTACTGACTCGCTCCGAGCTTACGGAACATATCAATCGTGAAGGTCTGGAGAAGCGTGTCCATATTCCGGTAGATGGAGCAACGATTTCGGCATAAGGTGATAACTCCCGATTCACCGTTTGCGCCCATTTCGAATATATTGGATTTCAAAACGCCTAAAAGAAGGGATTATTAAATGAATTGGCAATATCAACATCCTTATTATGGTACAGAAACCCAATGTAAAGAAGTTCCGATTGCTTTTCCTCCCCAGCATCAATATAGACAGCCGGGGTTGGAATACCTGGTGGTTCCACGCCCTATATTTGATAATCCAAAGTATATCGGCACGGGAAAGCTTCAGGATCGGGTGGCTATTATTAGCGGCGGGGACAGCGGCATTGGTCGCGCGGTTGCAGTGGCTTTTGCCAAGGAAGGAGCCGATGTGGTCATTGCCTATCTCGATGAGCATCGAGATGCTATGGAAACCCGTGATGTCATTCACAGGCTTGGCCGACGTTGTTTGTTAATTCCGGGGGATCTAAGGCTAAAAAGCAACTGCTGTCTGGTTGTTCAACAAACGATGGAAACCTTTGGTCGTATTGACATCCTGATTAACAACCTAGGTATTCAGTTTGTGCGCGAATCGTATCTGGATATCAGTGAGCAGCAGCTTCGTGATACGTTTGATACGAATATTATTTCCTTCTTCCATATGACTACAGAAGCATTGCCGTATATGCGGGCTGGGGCCAGCATCGTCAATACAGCATCGGTTACAGCCTATGTTGGGCAAAAGAATCTGATTGACTATTCAGCTACCAAAGGTGCTATTGTCAGCTTCACGCGTGCTTTGGCTAATAATCTGGTCGATCAGGGTATTCGCGTGAATGCCATTGCTCCCGGTCCGATCTGGACTCCGCTGAATCCGGCCACACAGTCGACCGAAGTCATCCGCACCTTTGGCAGCAATACGCCGATGAAGCGGGCCGGGCAGCCTTATGAATTGGCTCCTGCCTATGTCCTGCTGGCTTCGGATGATGGCTCCTACATTACGGGCCAAACGCTGCATGTGAATGGCGGACAAATGGTGACGACTTAGTTGGGTTGGCTGATAGCCATAAGGCCTAACATACAAGCAAACCTCCAGCATCCACAAGTTAAGTGGGACTGGAGGTTTGTTTATTTTACAATATTGAATATGATCTTAGACTGATCTTTTGTTTTTGTTGTAAATATCGAAGGCAACCGCCAGCAGCAGTACCAAGCCCTTGATGCCTTGCTGCCAGTCAATACCGAGGCCGATCAGAGACATACCGTTATTCAGTACGCCCATAACCAAACCACCGATAATCGCTCCAAAAACCGTGCCGATCCCGCCTGACGCCGAAGCTCCACCAATAAAGCAAGCTGCGATGGCATCCAGTTCAAAGTTCGTACCCGCTCTCGGCGTAGCCGCGTTCAGACGTGCAGCAAAGATGAGACCGGAAATGGCGGCTAGCACACCCATGTTGACGAATACCCAGAACGTTACTTTTTTCGTTTTGACACCGGACAGACCCGCTGCCTTTTCATTTCCACCCAACGCATACACATGACGTCCCATAATCGTGCGGTTCATGACGAAGGAGTACACAACGATCAGTATGAACAGCAGCACGAGAATGTTAGGTATCCCCGCGTAGCTCGCGAGCATGAAGGTGAACAGATTGATGACCGCAGCTACCACAATCAACTTGAGTACAAATAAAGCTTGTGACGGAACCTCGAATCCATATTTAAGCTGAGAACGACGTTCGCGAAGTTCGTTCACGATAAACCATACCGTGAGTGCAATGCCGACAATGATGGATACCAGGTTATAACCGGTAGATGAAAAATCCGGCAGGAAGCCTGAACTGATTTTCTGGAAGCCCCCCGGAAATGGAGAGATCGATTGACCTTCCAGCACAATCATGGTCAATCCACGGAAGAGCAGCATTCCCGCCAATGTAACGATAAATGCCGGAATCCGTACATAAGCGACCCAGAACCCTTGCCATGCGCCGATTAACGCTCCGACCAGCAAAGATGCAATCACAGCGATCCATGCTGGAAGCTGCCAATCGACCATCATTATGGCGGCAACCGCACCGACAAAAGCGGCTATGGAGCCGACGGACAAATCAATATGCCCAGTGATGATGACCAGCACCATCCCGATCGCCAGCACGAGAATATAGCTGTTTTGCAGAATCAGATTGGTAATATTAATCGGCTTCAACAGCAGGCCGCCCGTCAGCACCTCGAACAAAATCATAATGACGACCAGCGCAATCATCATGCCATATTGGCGGATGTTATTTTTAAATAGTTTAGTTATGGTTTCCATGCTTCACGCCTCCTGACTTGGTCATATATCTCATCAACGTTTCCTGCGACGCGCCCTCACGGCTAACCTCTCCAGTGATCCGCCCAGCATTCATGACATAAATCCGGTCACACAAGCCTAGTACCTCTGGCAGCTCGGACGAAATGACCAGCACTCCCTTGCCTTCAGCGGCAAGTCGATGAATAATGGTATAAATTTCATATTTGGCACCCACATCAATGCCGCGTGTCGGCTCATCCAGAATCAGAATATCCGGCCCGGCGAAAATCCATTTGCTCAGCACCACCTTCTGCTGATTGCCACCACTCAGGTTACCCGTTTTCTGTAAAATGCTCGGCGCTTTGATGTTCATGCTTTTTTTCATTTCCTCTGCAACAACGACTTCCTCCTGCTCATTGACGACAGCACCCTTCGTCAGCTTGTTCAGGCCAGTCAGCGAAATATTACGCTTGATATCATCCATCAGAATGAGGCCATACTCCTTGCGATCCTCTGTCACATAGGCAAAGCCGTTGTTGATCGCGTCCGTAACCGTGTTGTTCTGGATCGGCTTGCCGTCTTTAATCAGCTGACCAGAGATGTTACGTCCATACGACTTGCCAAAAATGCTCATCGCCAGCTCTGTCCGTCCCGCTCCCATCAGTCCGGCAATACCGACAATTTCACCGCGACGGATGTTCAAATTCACCTGATCCAGCACCTTACGGTCTGCATGATGCTCGTGATACACCGTCCAATCCTTCACTTCCAGAACGACTTTGCCAATCTCGGCATGACGCTCTGGATAACGGCTGGTCAGATCACGTCCAACCATCCCGCTAATGATCCGATCCTCCGTGACCTCATCCTTTTTCATATCCAGTGTCTCAATCGTCTTCCCGTCCCGCAAAATCGTAATTGAATCCGACACCTTTGCGACCTCATTCAGCTTGTGGGAGATGAGAATGCAGGAAATGCCCTGTTTTTTAAATTCCAGCATCAAATTAAGCAGATTTTCACTATCATCCTCATTCAATGCCGCTGTTGGTTCATCCAGAATAAGCAGCTTTACCTTTTTAGAGAGCGCTTTCGCAATTTCGACCAGTTGTTGCTTCCCGACCCCGATGTTCGTAACTAATGTATTAGGATTCTCACTCAAACCGACCTTGGACAGCAGATCGCGTGTCCCTACAAAAGTCTCTTTCCAATCAATCACGCCGCCACTGGCGCGTTCGTTGCCCAGATAAATATTTTCCGCAATCGAGAGGTACGGGATCAGCGCCAGCTCCTGATGGATAATGACAATGCCTAGTTCCTCGCTCTGCTTGATATCCTTGAACTCACACGTTTTGCCCTGGAAAACAATATCCCCTTCATAGGTTCCATGCGGATATACACCGCTTAGTACCTTCATCAGCGTCGATTTACCCGCACCGTTCTCACCGCACAGGGAATGGATTTCGCCTTCCTTGACCTTGAGATTTACATTTTCCAATGCCTTCACGCCGGGAAAGGTTTTGGTAATTCCCTTCATTTCCAAAATGATTCCAGTCATGGGATACGCTCCTTTCGGTTGGATTCTTACTCTTATTTGAGACCAATTTGCTCTTTGGTGTAATAGTGACTGCCGACAATATCCTTCTCTACATTCGTCCGATCCACCGAGATCGGATCAAGCAAGTACGCAGGAATTACCTTTTTACCGTTGTTATAGGATTTAACGTCATTCACTTCCGCTTGCTTGCCCTGTAAAATGCTGTTGGCCATCACGACCGTTTGCTCAGCCAGCTTGCGGGTGTCCTTAAATATGGTTTGGGTCTGCTCTCCAGCCACAATAGATTTAATTGAAGCCAGCTCCGCATCCTGTCCCGTAATGATCGGTAGCGGCTTATTCGCTGATCCATATCCGACCCCTTTGAGGGATGAAATGATACCGATACTAATGCCGTCATACGGGGAGAGTACCGCGTCCAGATTGGCCCCTGAATAGTAGGCACTCAGCAGATTATCCATCCGCGACTGTGCTAAAGCTCCGTCCCATCGCAGCGTAGCGATCTGTGCCATCGTCATCTGCTTGCTGCGCACAACCAGCTTGCCGGAATCAATGTATGGTTTAAGTACGGACATCGCACCATTAAAGAAGAAGTATGCGTTATTATCATCCGGTGATCCGCCGAACAGCTCGATATTGAAAGGGCCCTTGCCTTCTTTGAGGCCCAGCTTCTTCTCAATATATGCCGCCTGTAACACGCCCACCTTGAAGTTATCAAAAGTCGCATAATACGTCAGATACGGTGTGTTGCGAATCAGACGGTCGTAAGAAATGACCTGAATGCCTCGGTCGTGTGCCTTCTGAATCACATCCGTCAGCGTGTTTCCGTCGACCGAAGCGATCACCATAACATTGACGCCCTTGGTGATCATATTTTCGATTTGGGAGATTTGATTTTCCACTACGTCCTCGGCGTACTGTAAATCCGTTTTATAGCCTTGCTCCTGAAACAACCGAACCATATTCTCCCCGTCCCCTACCCAACGCTCGGACGATTTGGTCGGCATGGAAATGCCCACATAGCCTTTTTCCTTGCTGCCCGTTCCACTCTCCGCCAGATTGCAGGCCGAAAGCATCAGGGCCAAAACCAGAAGCCAAGCGACAACAGCTCCTTTTTTCATATGAAGTTCCCCTTTCCTCATGTAATGCAGGTCAATTTGAAGGTAAGGATTTTGCAAAATCCTCAGGTCAGTGCTAATTAGAGTTGAAATGAGATAGCGCTTACATAAGTGAGGCAATGAGTGCCTCTCCTTTTTTTATGTGCAAACACATGGTATCATTCCAGGCCGGGAAAGGTCTTTGCAGGTTTTGAACTTTTTTTATAAAATTTTAACCTTTGTGGTGAGGGGAGGGGATTACTTTAATAAAAAACAATGAGGGGCAATGGAGGGTAGTTGCAATTGATTGAAAAGCTATTTTAGATGCGGAGCCAACAGCTTTACCCCGAAGGCATGTTGTATTCGAGCTATAAGCTCATCCGCTAAGTTATCCGAATGAGCTTGACGTTAAACTTCATCGACATCAATTAAGAATACCCGCTCCTGGAATCCGCCTCGGGCCTCGGCTTTGTCCGCCCGCAGCTTGTCCAGCTCGGGTACATTCGCTCCATGTACTTCTGCCAGCGCTCGGATGACTTCCAGCATATCCGCCAGCTCTTCCAGCGCGTCCTGATCTTTATCTGCTGCAAAATATTCCTCTGTCTCTTCACGAAGCTTCGTTCGCAGTTCCTGCTTATACTCCTCTAGGTCCAAAATGCGTGTCCGACATTCCTTCCCCTGAGACATAATGATATGCGGAATCCGGTCCCGCACCAGCTTGTTGTATGTAGGCATATCAAATAACATCCTTTCTGATGTGGAGATTAAAAAATTTAACAATTTAATTGAACGGGTTTTCTTTAAAAATAGACGGATACCTCTTCGATGGATTAGCTACAATGCGCCGCGACATACGCTCTAGAATAGAGTCTGTTTTATAAAGCAACATGTCTACTTCCTCCAGCTTCATCGTCTCCCTGGATGCTTCTTCCTCTCCGGAAACCAGATAATGCATGGTACCCATAAACAACACCATATCTAAACACGGCTCAGCATCCGAGCGAATTAGTCTGAGCAGATCGTTCATGGATAGGCTGATGGATAAAGGTATGATTTGATTTCGATGTACATAAATGGCCTTCGCCATTGAAAACATGGCGCGATCACAAAGAATGAGGCAGTTTAGCCATTGATCATGATCACGCATCATCTGGGCAAGCTGCATTTGGTATTGGGCAAGCTTTTGAAAATCCAGCATGCAATTCAATATGTGGGTGTCACTATACTTAGGCAATTTAAAATCAGCTTCACTATGTAGTTGGTTGCTTAAGGAGTAATGTTTCATGGGGGGAATCAACTCCTGAATTAGAATTTCATAAACAGTGTGAGCAACGTAGCATATCAATGGACCACTAAAATGTATAATTTTCTAGCTATCGGACAAGCTTCATAATGAATATTACTATATAGTAGTTTTTAATTCAATTTACTTACTAACACTTATTAATTAGATGTAACTCTTTCTCTACACTTCTAACTAGAGGATTTTGCAAAATCCAACAAGCGACTTCCAATAATAATATATAGGTCGTGATGATCTAGTTCGTCTATATATTGCACTTTGGAGCGATTGGAATCGATTTTGTAGAACCCTTACTATAGAGAGGTGTATTCATGTCAGAACTTTTGGAATTAGTCGGTACACGTATTCGAGATATTCGAAAGTCTAAAGGGCTTTCCCAAGAAGCTTTAGCCGAAAAAGCAGGATTCAATTCGAGTTATATTGGTTTCATCGAGCGTGCGGAGAGAAATATATCTTTGAAAAATCTGGAGAAAATAGCGAAGGCATTGAACGTGGGCGTCTATCAGTTGCTTACATATGTGAAGGACAATGATGAGCTTACCGAAGAACATTCAAGTATAAAAACCATTTTAACTCTCCTAAGAACTCGTGAATCCAAAGATACTGAACTGGCATTAAAGATTCTTACGGACATCTTTATAAGAATCGATGAACGATGAAACAAAAAAGGAACTGCGCTTTGCAGTTCCCCACCAACCTCTTACGACAATGCCAACATCGCTTTCATATCTTCCTCTGCGGTCGTAATTAGCTTCAAGCCAAACATCTCCACTAGTACATCCAGCACGCCAGAAGAAATAAACTCAGGCGGCTTCGGCCCAATGCGAATATCCTGGATGCCAAGGCTGAACAAGCCCAGCAGGATGGCAACGGCTTTTTGCTCAAACCAGGACAACACAATGCTGACAGGCAGCTCGTTCACCGTACAACCGAATGCATCCGCTAATGCCAGAGCGATTTTCACAGTAGAACCCGAATTGTTGCATTGCCCCAAATCAATATAACGCGGAATTCCTGTATCTCCAACGGTTCCATAATCCACGTCATTGAAGCGGAATTTACCACAGGATGTGGTCAGAATGACCGTATCGTTCGGCAAGGATGTAGCCAGCTCGCGATAATAGTTGCCGCCTTTGCCTGGTGCGTCGCAGCCTGCGATGACGAAGAAACGGCGGATATGTCCGTCTTTAACGGCCTGAATAATCTCAGGAGCCAGCCCGATAACTGTCTCATGATGATATCCCGTTGTAAGCACCTGCTCTGAATCTACATCTGCGGCTGGCAGAGCCAACGCGCGCTCGATCAATGGTGAAAAGTCGTCGTCCATGATCTTGGCTACTCCCTCCAGCCCGGCTACTTCATAAGAGAAGAAGCGGTCTGCATACGTGCCTTTAATCGGCATAACACAGTTCGTCGTAGCCAGAATTGCGCCCGGGAACTCTTCGAACAGTCTACGCTGATCGTACCAGGCTTTACCGATATTCCCTTTGAGATGTGCATATTTCTTCAATGCCGGATAACCGTGAGCAGGCAGCATTTCCGAGTGAGTATAGATATTAATGCCCTTGCCCTCTGTCTGCCGCAGCAATTCCTCCAGCGCATACAGATTATGTCCGGTCACGACGATGCATTGGCCTTCGATTTTATTTTGGCTGACCGTAATCGGCTGCGGAATGCCAAAACGATCCGTATGCGCACGATCCAGCACATCCATGATCCGTACAGCCGCATTTCCGACCTTCATCGCCATTTCCAAATGCTCTTGTACATTAAAGTTAGAATTGGTTAAGGTCATATATAACGCTTCATGCGTGATGCGATCTACCTCAGGATCGGTATAGCCCAACTGGCGAGCATGTGTCGCATAGGCAGCAATCCCTTTTAATGCAAAAATCATCGTATCCTGCAAGCTCGCTATCGTCTCATCTTTCCCGCACACCCCAACTACTTTACACCCGCCACTCGGCGTCTGTTCACACTGATAACAAAACATATCGTTTTCCTCCAAATATTGATAGATATTTGTTCGTTATCCCCAGCGTAACAAACCCCTGAATGCGTAGGTGTGATTACACACACATTTTTTAGCATTTATCATCATAGAACAGTGTAGGACAATTCCACATGCCAATCATTCCTACTCCAGCGAATTTTCCTGAATTCCCCCGCCTTTACGGTACTGCACAGGGGACACACCCATGGTCTTTTTAAAAGCGGTGCTAAAATAGTGCTGACTGTCGTAACCCGTACGTTCTGCTATATCATAGATAGACAACGTCGTGGAATCCAGTAGCTGCACTGCTTTACGGATACGGGCACGCGTGACGAGGGTCACGAAGCTGTCGTTGAGCTCCTTTTTGAGCACGCGACTGAGATATACAGCAGAGACCTGTAGACGCGAGGCCAGAGCTTCCAGCGTCAGTTCCCGATCGGCATAACCTTCCTGAATAAGCTGCCGGGCCCGGCGCACGATGGGAGGTAGCTGCGATTCACCGTACACCCGATCCCGGCTGATCCGATACGCATCGATTGCGCCTTCCAGCCCACCCGTGTTGGGCTCCACATGTGTGTGAACCGCTATATTCAGATAGCGGCCAATGGCCTGCTCTATGGAAGCGCCGATCGTCTCGGGTGCCTCCTGCCACAGGCATATGCCGATCAGCCCGTTTGCATCGCGGAACAACACATGCGATAGGTTCTCCAGCAATTCGCCAATAATATTTTCTGCGGCGAAAAGAAACAACTGGCGATCATTCTCGCGCATAATCGTCTGCCGCGCCTCTGCCGCTGGCCACCGTACCACACCGATCTGAGCAGGTGGCCGGGATGGAAGACGTAAAAACGTCAATTGCTCCATAACGTCCTTTCCCGTGTGCTGTCCTTCCAGCCATTCCAGGCAAAATCGCTGGCGCAGCAGCGGAATATTCCGTTCAATCTGCCCGGCGGCTTGTTCTACATAGGCGGCACGTTTGTACTCCTCGTCCAGTCGCTGACGAAGGCGCGACAACGCAGCGTGAAGCTGATTTGCATTTACCGGCTTCAGAATATAATCCTCTACGCCAAGTCGGACAGCCTCCTGCGCATAAGCAAACTCATCATGCCCGGAAATGATCAGGCAACGGCATTCCGGACGTTCTTCCCGCAGCCGCCGAATCAGTTCAATCCCATCCATGAACGGCATATTCATATCGACCAGCAAGATGTCGATGCTAAGCTGATCAACCAGCTCCAGCGCTTCTTCACCGTCCTCGGCCTCGGCTACAACCTCCATGCCCAGAGCTGCCCAGTCCAGGCAATCCCGAATCCCCTCACGAATGATCGGCTCATCATCTGCGATCAATACTTGATAACATTTGGCCGTGGCTATGCTTACTTCTGGTATGGCCTGGTCAATCAGACTCGCCGTTGTCGCGTTGTCTGTTCCCTTGAATTTCGTCATCCTGACCCTCTCCTCTGTCATAAGGCTTCTTCAGTTGCGCCATATCCAGCAGCAACGGATGAGTGATTGTAACGCAGGTACCTGTCCCTTCTTTACTGTCCAATGTAATTCCATATTCCTCGCCAAAAGACAATCGGATACGCGCTTGCACATTCAGCATGCCGTAACTTCTGCCATTTGTACGAACGCCCTTTTGTTTCTGTCTTCCTTCCATCGCCTCCAGTGGTCTTTCCAGCCATTCACGCAGCTCACACAGACGTTCCGCCGTCATCCCTGCACCGTCGTCACGTACCGTCAGCAGCAGCTTGCCGTCCTCGGCTTTAGCTTCTACCCAAATTGTGCCTGGACCGCGTCTGGCCTTAATACCATGGTAAATCGCATTTTCCACTACAGGCTGAAGCATCAGCTTCAATACAAACAGATCCTTCAGCTCGTCGGGAACATTCAATTCCCAGCGAAGTCGATCACGATAACGGGTTTGCTGGATTTGCATATAGTTCGTGATATGCTCAACCTCAGAGCGCAGCGGAATAAAGTCATCCCCTTTGCTCAGTCCAAGGCGGAACAATTTCGATAACGCCCCCACCATGTCAGATACGTCGTCTGCTCCATTTTTCCGAGCCATCCAATGAATTGTATCTAGCGTATTGTATAGAAAATGCGGCTTAATATGCTCTTGGAGACTGCGCAGTTCGGCATCCCGTTTTTGCCGTTCCCTCAGTTCACTAAGCGACATGAGACGGCGGATCTGCTCCAGCATCCGGTTAAAGCTACGGCCCAGCATTCCGATTTCATCCCCGCGCTCACTCCACTGGCGAACCGTAAGATCCCCTGTCTCTGCCTTACGCATATAAGACATAAGCCGGAAAATCGGCTGCGCGATGGAACTGGACAATCGCAAGGATGCCGTTAAACCAAACAGACATACAATGAAAACAAAACAGACGACGTAGAACTGAATTTGCCGCACTTCCAGTGTAGATTCGCGTGCCGGGAATACTCCCACTGTTCTCCAGCCCGTGAACTCGGAAGCCTGATACATGAAGAGCAATTCCCTACCTCCGGCTTCACTGGTAAACATTCCGCTATCCTCTGTCCCGAACCATTGCGGCGGAATGCGCTCAATCAAAGGCATATCTGGCATATATACACTGCGTCCCTCAGCATCTGTCACCATGACATACCCGCTTTTGCCCAAGGTTACATCTCTGGCGGCTTGTGACACAGCCCGCAGCTTGAGATCGATCATAATCACACCCAGTACATGTCCTGTCTCTGGGTCCGTGACCGAGCGAACGACAGAGACAATTTCACTATCCTTATACCGGACATGAGTGGTCACATTACGGTGACTTGGCTGTCCCAGCACCGTGAATATACCTGCATGCTGCGCCGCCTGTGTGTACCAGTCTTCTTCCGTCAGGCTGCGCGTGCTTCGAGCATACATTTCATTGCTAATATAATCGCCTTTTTCGTTCACGATCAGAATCCCGGCAATTTCAGGATATAAGGTGGTAAACCCCTGCAAAAATTGCTTCATTTTATACAGCGTATCCTGCTCCTGTACGGAACTTACTGCCTGCTTGGAGCCGGGAGCCTGGTTTTGCAGAGGCTTCTGGGCTCGCTCCCCCTGATTTTCTGGCATTACACTACTCGTATGAACCGCGTGGCCATCGGCCAGCGTCCGCCCTTTCCAAAACTCGCCAATATCAGGATTAAAGGCAATCAGATACGTCATGTTCTGCAAATTTTCCATTTTGGTATCCAGTGCTTCGTTCACCTTGCCAATCAACTGCATCGTATGATTTTCCACCTGCCGCTCAATAATCCGTTCCACCGTCCAATTCACCAGCAGGCCTAGTCCCAGAGAAGGCACGATGCCAAACAACAAGAACAGCACCATGAGCTGATAACGTAAAGGCATATTACGCAAGCGAAGCCGTGGCATCATTTGGTGCAATCCTAAGTAGAAACGCTTCCAAAATTTATTTTGCATAATAATCATCTACATTCGCTCGGGTGACGACGGAAATCCCAGTATCTACCCGCACGGGCAGCGGAGTATTGTCTCCAGAGGAAGAAGGTGCAGGAATCGTCAAATGATGATGCAGATGGAACAGATATTGAAGTGACCAATAGCCCATATTCCATGTCCCTTGGGCAATTGTGGCCGAGATCGTCCCATCACGAATCATATCCAGTGTCGCTTTATTCGTATCAAAAGAAATAATCTTCAGCGGATGACTGCTTTTTTGGCTCAGTGCTGCCTCACCCACACCTGTTCCTCCGGTGGCTTCGGTCACAAAAATACCCGCCAGTTTCGGATAAGCTTTCATTAGCCTTTGCGATTCATCCCTAGACACCATCACGTCAGCACGACCATCTACCACTTCCACCACCTTCATGGCAGGATACTGCCGCTGAATGGTATCGCGAAAGCCGCGCGAGCGTTCCTCATGATTTTGCTGCCCAGGCAGTGTGAGAACAGCGACTTGGCCTTCACGTCCCAACAGCTCTGCCATTTTTTCCGCAGCGGTCACGCCTGCCTTATAATTATCTGTGCCCAAAAAAGTATATGCCCGGCTCCCCGGCGCTCCGGCGTCAAACAGCACTACAGGGATGTCGGCATCCAGTGCCTTATTAATGACCGGGATCAGGGAGTGGGGATCAATCGCTGATATGGCAATGCCTGCGGGTTTACGGGCAATCGCCTGCTCAATGACCGTCGTCTGCTCCTGTGCATCATACCGGGTAGCCCCCCGATACTCCACTGTCACCCCCAAGGCATCCCCAGCATCCTCGAAGCCCTTGAGCCCGCTTTTCCAATACTCCAAACCGGACTGGAACGTAATCATCATATACGTTTCTCCGATACTGCCTCGTAGCCCTTTTTCCTCCCAAGCTCCATTCAACCGCCCGGTTTGTTCATATCTGAACACATAGAGAGCAAAGGCTGCAATCAGCAGCATGTACACCAGCAGCGTTTTCTTCATCCTTCCTCTCCTCTTCCTGTGTGTATCCTTAAGTTATAAATTCACTTTAATTTATTCTGGTTTCACTTAGATTGTAAACGCAATCATATTAAATTGGAACTACTTCACTCTTCTTACTTTCAGGTGGCGTTAATCCTGCACTAATGTTTCTACGTTACAATACCTACAATTGCGCTAGGAAAAACATGTGCGTATCTTGAGGAAAAGGAGTGATATGGATGAGCAAGCCGCGTATCGCGGAGTGGACAGAACTACGGGGCCTTGCCTACCTCGCTGTCGTGCTTCAGCATTGCATTGGCGAATATATTTATCGCAGCGACATCCAACAGCCGGATTCCGTTATGCTCGCGATGCTGTACCATTTGACACGTTTTGGCACACCCACGTTCGTCTTCCTGTCTGCGGCGCTGCTATTTTATAATGGTAACAAATCGATTGGCTATTCCCGTTATATTGGCAGACGGTTTCGAGATATTTATGTTCCTTTTCTCTGCTGGACCATTGTTTATTGGGTATGTACTCAGAACTGGTCAACAGCGCAGTGGGGAAATATATCCTTTTACAAAGGCATGTTTGAAGAAATGATCATCCCCGTCAGCGGATATCATCTATGGTTTGTGGTCATGATCTTTCAGTTTTATATTTGGTTTCCTTTATTTGCAAAAGCAACCGAACGGATTCGGACGTTTCTACGTCGTTTTAGCACCAAAAGGCGCAAGCAGCTTGTTTTGGCTGTGATGCTGTTTGCTGCTGCGGCTTATGCGTTGCTGTTACAATGGTCCTACTATGACATGTCTGCATGGAGCGCTTGGTTGCCATCGTTTGGGCAGACCCTGTTAGATTACCGCACTTATAACTTTGTTATGTACTTTTTCTATTTTATGCTGGGCGCAGTATGCGCCTATATGACGGACACCTGGAGGGGATTGGCCCAACAGACGTTACCGTGGAATGTATTTGTCTTTATTGGTCTGTTCATGCTCATGGGTCACACGATGTTGATCCAGTCTGGCGATACGATCAATCTCAATATTTCTACCTATCTGAAGCCAAGCACTTTCGTGCTGATTGTTTCACAACTGCTTTTATTGTACGGACTGCTGCTTCATTTGCAAAAAGACCCGCGTACCGAGCCGTTTCGCCGTATGCTGAACTGGATTGGACGCTACTCCTTCGGAGGGTATCTGGTCCATGCACTCGTGCTGGCCTTCATATCCTATTACACTCGTCCGCTTGCACTGGGTGATCATCATTTTACAGCTACGCTCATTACGTTTGTCGTCGTGGCAAGTGTTTCTCTGGGCATCAGCTGGCTCTTTGCCCATCTGCCCGGCGGCAACTGGATTGTTGGCTCCAAAGGCAGACAGCGGTTGAACTGGCATTCGTTTCGTTTCCAGTTCCTTTCCTCTAAGCGCGCTTCCAAAAGCACGCAGGAGCTTGGCTAAACTTGTGCGTCTGTGTTTCAGCATGGGGTTATAAATCCAATGGACTTTGGCAGGGCTCTCTTATGGAGCTCTGCTTTTTTGTTGCCTTAGTATGCTGTCCCCAAAAAAATGATTAACATTTTATGACATGAATATGTATTTTATTTTAAAATAAGTCATTATATAGAATAATAATAAACATTACGTGGGAGAAGTCACAGTTTTGCATAAAGAGAAAGGGGAGGATGGACTGAACATAACATCGTCGTTGTTAATGATCTGATCCAAAACATGGTGAGGCTGCTTTCTGGTCTGATACATACGGTTGTACTGATTAATCAGTTCATCCAAAAGCATAGACTGTTCAAGTACACAAGCATGTCCGAAGCCATACTCTGCGTAAAGATCATGCAAGTGTTGTCTGGCGTGTTCCATTTGTTGAATTAACGTTTCCGTTTTATCCCTGTTCATCCTGCATACCTCCTATTGAATCTTATTTTAAGGAGGGATGTCCAACTACGTCATGATCTTTTTTGAACCGAAAAATTACAAAATAATACAAAAATAGACCAGCTATAAGCTGGTCAATAGTAATGAATTTGAAGATGATGATTACTTGGATCACTTCCACCAACGTGTCCTTGTGTTTGGATCATGCCATGTATTAGATTTCCAGCTTGTACTGGTACTGTGAATACCGGTAAACAGCTAGTTATTGTAAAAAGTAAAACCATCTTTTTGATCAATTTTCTCCCATAGACTTTGCAACTGATCTCGGGTTTCAGAAACGGCATACGCTTTGAATCGTTCAAATAACATTGCACAATTATGTGAAAGTATTCCTTTATTAATGGATTCGGCCTTTTCCCATGCATTTAGGAGACATTTGAAACCATATGGATATCTACCTTTATTTAAATTGTATTTAGCCATCTTGTACCAGAACCGAATGTATTCTCCCGGTAAAACTTGTTGTGTGTACATGTCAGAAGATGACGGTTCCTGATAAGCTGCAATTTGGGGTTCAAAGCGCTGTAAGATATGGTCCACATCTACATTGTACCGATTAGCCACTTCAATGACGTTTATTAATTCGGAAAAAATCTCTTTTTCGGCAGCCATATGTTCTACGTAATCCGGCAGAACACTGATGTCCCCGGACATAAGTCTATTGACGTACGTATTAATTTTCGCCCATTGCAGATACTGCTTCTTCCAATAGAGAGACTCGGAATCTTGTTCCTTCACCCAACTTAGATCGGCATAACCTCGAATATGTTCTAATGCCTGTTCATGATCGCCTTTTGCATCGCAAGCATTAGCACACAGCAACTCGGAGTAAACTATGTATACAAACAGTGGCCTGCTTAGTTTCTTTCGTGGCTCTGTTCCTTTTCGCTTAGAGTTATGAACCAAATTATATTGGATCTGTCCTAATTGACCCATCTGATGGGCAAATTCATACACCTTGTCCCACATACTTAATGATCTGTACACGTTCGCCAAATCTTTTAAAGCATCTAATTGCTCTATCTCGTCTAAACGATCCACAAAAGGGGCAAATTCAATGGCAGCTTGAAGATTTACAGCTCTATCTTGTCCAATATTGATTTGGAACAAACGATACTGGCAGACCGCCAATCGCTCTGAATGCTGCTGCTTCTCACTTTCAGCCACCTTTTTGTAAAGGTATGCCGCTGCTTCGTTGTAACCGTCTTTGTATACATTTTCGGCAACTTCAAAGAGCGATGGCGGATAATTAGGGTTATCCAATAGCAAAATTACAACTCGCTGCAAGCAGTCGAGTCGTCCTAGTTCAATGCATCGGTATAAGAAAGGGCTTATTTTTTTCCAGTTTAGCGGAGATTCTTCAATGCATTCTTCAATATAACGTTCGTAAAAATAATCCGGTGGTAAATTCATTCCCGCAGTAATACTATCCAGTTGGTGAACAGACATAGACCGGTTGCCCGTCACAATACCACTAACTGTACCTACATTCAAATCGATCGTGTGACCAAACTCGGTCATGGTTAAGCCTTTTCGTTTCAGATAGGTTTGAACTTCTGCCTGTATCGTAGGTGTGATTTCCATGGATAAACCACCCTTTCAGCATCTTCATAGATTCCCATTTTCAATAATTCATATAGTTTTGAAACAAATAGTATAATTACTGTTTTTTCATTCATGATAATACCATCTTTTGGAACATCAATAAATACTTTTATTTTATAGATTTTTATATTTTTATTAGGAGATCATTGGATGATAGATTATTATGATAGGAGAAGATCACTTGAAAAATACAGGTATGACACGTCCCTTGGACACGTTAGGCCGGATTGTTATTCCAAAGGAATTGCGAACCTCTATGGGTATTCAAGCTGGCGAGTCTTTAGAATTTTATTTGGATGTTGAAACCGGATTGTTAAGTATGCGGAAGTATATTGGTGTCTGCTGTCACTTATGCCATTCGGTCCAGGATTTAAGCTATTTCAGACATTCATTTTTATGTAAAAAATGCATACAAGATTTGAAGGGAAACATCGAGGATTGTCCAATACCTGCTCTTGCTGTTAAGGAAGCTGGAGATAGTGAGAAAAGCATAAAACGATCGTCTTCACAACATTTGGTTGAACATCTAAGAAGACTTATGCGTGAGTATCCAACAGCCCAGCAAGGCGAATATGCTGAATGGCTTGGCGTGTCACAAAGCCGTATATCTCAGCTTAAAAAGCTATTATAGGTGTTGATTAACTTGATCCCAGTAAACTCCAATAACCAGTCGCTGTTTATCTCAAGGCGACTGGTTATTTTTTAACTTCGAAACCATAATGACTAAAATTTAACAGATTAGATTTCAAAACTTCCAAATGATATTGCTGTAAAATATGGATTTAAACTCTTCAAGATGATATATTCTGACTATATGTAAACTTCCTAAAAACGCTTTTAACGGACTTAAAACAAAAAAATGGTTAGTGGGTGTATAAATGAAGTCACATGTTCTAATTTATGATGGGTATGTTAGTTTTGAAATTATGCTAGCAACCTATTTTATGAAAACCAAAGGGGATATTGTGCACTAAATAATGATCATAAAGTGATCGCGACCATTTGTTCTGCCACGGAACTATTGGAGCTAGCAGGTGTTTCTCCTAAAAATCATGTGAGTCATCCATCGGGCCTGGAAATACACAAGAATATCATATCTGCTAAACCCAATAAGTATGTAGATTTTGCAATCGAAATAGGCAAGGTCATGAACATTTATACGGATGATGAAGATTTTAATGAAACCATTGATTTTTTTAAGCTCTTTAAAGATAGCTGATTCTCCTCACAACAATCACTTTATGCATGGTGGTATTTGGGATATTATTAATAAATAAATTTACATACATAAAAGGGGTAATTAGAATGAATGACAAATTAAAGGGGCTATTCGTGGGCTTAACCGTAGGGATGATGATTACGGGTGCAACCGCAATGGCTGCATCTGGAACAAGTGTAAATGCTGTTGTGAAAAAGTTTGATGTATTTTTAGAGGGTACAAAAAAGAATACTGCCGAGGGCTTGATTTACAATGGAAACACGTACATCTCTGTTAAGGATATTGGAACTGCCGAAAGCAGACCAATCAGCATCAAGGGTAATAAACTGTATTTAGGGAAACAGCAAAATATTATTACAGAAAATCAAGCAATCACTATTCTTTTGGATAAAATAAAAAACGAAGCTACTAAATATAATTTACACGTAATGGTTGAAGGGATCGAAGGAACAAAATACTCTTTAAGAGCTTACGAAGATTTTCCTGATCACATTGCAACTTATGGATTCTATTATGTAGATAAATACACTGGTAAAGTAACTAAATATGACATCGTAAATGATAAGGAAGTTGAAATATAAGGATGGGTTCTCCCCATCCTTTTTTATTGTAAACAATTTTACTCCCCATCTATCGCTTCAATTGAGCTTCATTCGAAGTTCCAGATTTACGGTCGAATGTAATCGGGCCTTTACGGTTCACAAGCCTTTTCAAATCCACGGTCATTTCGTTCTTCAATTTATCAATGAGCTGATCCTCTTGAATTCCTTTGCTTTTAGCAACCTCGGCTAACGATTTCCCCTGTCCTAGCTCTTTCTCTAACTGGACAGGAGTGATGCCCAGCAGCCTAGCTACTTTTTCGTTGAGATGGTGATTCAAGCCGCCAGGCCTTTTGCCATGTCTATGTCTGTGCACATGTCCGTGCCCGTGATCGTCCTGTGGTTCAACATTCCACTGTTGGGCTTCCCCTTGGACTGAATTATTAGGAGTGAGAGCTTGCAACGAATGCTCTGATTCCATACTGTATGCTCCTGCGGCACTTGTAGCACCAAACATCATTACTCCTCCATATAGGATAGCAGCGGTCAATTTCCATTGTTTTTTCATGTTGTGGACCCTCCTTTCACCCTTTTTCATCTATATTTTCTCTTTCAGCTTTTTTTATTCGTATTTCGCCTGTTAAGTAACCATAAGACGGGAAAAAGAGCTCATGAGCATTGCTATCACAATTACACCCAACCTTGATCTTCACGCGCTCCTTGAGAACCCTATCGTGTAGAGTGAGCAAAAATAAACAACTAAACTTTCTACAATATAACTTGAAGTTTTTCAGGTTAAATATGAAGGGTAACATGATAATATTAATTTGTAATCGATTACAATTATATTTTTAGAAATAAATGTTGTATAAAGCTACTACAGAATGCATTGCATCACAGTCAGCATTATTCCGTAAAGGCAAGAAATTCAACGAAACCAAGACACACCAGCAAATCGGAAATATTTCTGTAAACTACAGCGCCAACTACCAACCAAATGGTAATTCTTATTTATGCGTCTATGGATGGGCAGTTGACCCGCTCGTAGAATATTACATCGTCGATAGCTGGGGAAGCTGGCGTCCACCTGGTGCAACACCAAAGGGCACCTTTACCGTTGACGGGGGAACATATGATATTTATGAAACCACTCGGGTTAACCAGCCTTCTATTAAAGGAGACATTACAACTTTTCAACAGTATTGGAGTGTCCGGATATCCAAACGCACAAGTGGAACCATATCGGTCAGCGAGCACTTCAAAAAGTGGGAAAGCATGGGCATGAAAATGGGCATGATGTATGAAACTTCACTTACTGTAGAGGGATACCAAAGCAGCGGCAGTGCCAATGTAACTAATAATACCATTACGATTAACGACAGATAATCCTAAGGGCGGAACGACTCTAAAATCAAAACTAACCTTACTGTTTATTAAAATTGTTAGGAGGAAGAACCTTGTCTATAGCTAAATTAGGAAAATGGACGGCGATTATGTCAATCACCGTGTCTTTATTCACAGGGTCGCTGGTAATCTCCAACAATCAGGCGCATGCGGCTGATTGCTCGAACGGTTATGTAGCGTTAACCTTTGACGATGGCCCCAATCCCTCTAATACCAGAGCACTGCTTAGTGCCCTGAAGCAAAACGGATTACGCGCAACGCTCTTTAATCTTGGACAAAACGCGCAGAATAATTCTTCGCTCGTACGTGAACAACAAGCAGCAGGCATGTGGATCGGTAACCATTCATGGTCACATCCGCATATGACGCAACTGAGCGCATCACAGATGTCATCGGAAATTACACGCACACAGCAAACAATACAGTCTATTACTGGCACGGCACCAAAGTTGTTCCGTCCTCCGTATGGCGAGACCAATGGAACCCTCAAATCCATTGAGAACCAAAACGGTCTTACCGAAGTGTTATGGAACGTTGACTCCCAGGACTGGAACGGCGCCTCCACCGCACAGATCGTAGCTGCCGCAAGCAGACTTAAAAACGGCGATGTGATCCTTATGCATGATCAGTATCAGACTACACTCCAAGCGATCCCACAAATCGCACAGAATCTCAAAAACCGCAACCTTTGCTCTGGTATGATCTCTCCAAGCAATGGCCGGGCGGTAGCGCCTGACGGCAAAAACAACGAAACACCGCCAAACACGAGCACAAAAATCGAAGCAGTAAATATGACGAAGAGCGGTCAGTACACTTCAAATATCAGCTCGCCGTTCAACGGAGTGTCTTTATACACGAACAATGATTCGGTGAAATTCACACAGAATTTCACCAGCGGTACCCATAGTTTTTCACTCCGGGGTGCTTCAAATAATTCCAACATGGCCAAAGTTGACTTGAAAATCGGTGGACAAACGAAGGGTACCTTCTACTTCGGCGGGAGCAGTCCTGCGGTCTATACTTTAAAAAATGTCAACCATGGCACCGGAAATCAAAAGATTGAGCTTGTTGTAACAGCCGATGATGGGACATGGGATGCTTATCTTGACTATTTGGAGATCATCTAATTTTAAAAAAACAAAATCCCGGCGGGATCTTCCCGACCGGGATTTTTGTTGATATCTTTTTCACATAACTCTCAATGTAAAAATAACATAATATTGCAATATCGCAATCTCTTATATAATGGCGGGTAACAACTAGAAGTCGCTACAAAAACATTCATAAGAGATGCGGGTGGTAGCCATGGAATGGTATTTTGCATACAAAGAAGAATTGGAAAAGGTATTCCGCCAAGCGGAGGAACGGACGGCCACATTTCCGGTTCCCTTTCAGCAAGAGGGGTTAGACTACCTGGCGCGGTTTAATCCGTTGCGGGAAGACAGTACGCGTAATTACATATGCTATTTGCTTCCATTTTGGCTGCAGGAACTGACCGGACTGTCTCCCGAAACATGTCGCAAGCTGTCACTCGGCAACGTGTTCGTCATGGCTCATTATTTAATTCAAGACGACGTGATGGACACAGCAGCAGACAACCGTAAAACGCAACTTGCCTTAAGTCAGCTTTTCTATACCGAGTGTCTAAACATTTATCAGGAGCTTTTTCCGGCAACCTCTCCTTTTTGGTCATATGCCCGGACGTATGTGGACGAATGGGCCGTTAGTGTGATATCCGAAGGAACAGAGGACTATTTTCAAGGTGAAAGAAATAAGGTCGCACTAAAAGCCAGCCCATTAAAAATGGCCGGGACGGGTGCCTTATTGCTCGCAGGTCATGCCGATCTGATTCAGACTGTTACCCATATGACAGATTTGAGCTTGCTCGTGCTCCAAATGTCGGATGATTGGGCAGATTGGTCAGAAGACTTGGTGGAACATAGCTATAACTGCCTATTGTCCCATATCAGCGCCGAACAAAAGACGGCGTACTGTGAAGGACTAGGACCACAACAAATTCAGGAAGCGATTTATGTACGCGGGGCGCTCGCCAGCTATGTGGACATTGCGAATCAATCAGTCCAGGAGCTAGAGACGATGGAGCCTTCCATCCATGGTCTGCATAGGTTCGCACATTCCATCGCAACAGAGCTCAGCGAAGAGGCAGCAGAAATTGAAGGCGGACGCTCACATTTGCGAAGAGGCGGGCTTGATTATTGGCTCTCCAAAAATATGAAATAATGCTAGATTTTTCTGAGTCTTACGTGGTATA
>RCUE01000035.1_pt1 | contig 70041 bp, 67 predicted proteins | sample 2166111 | NCBI WGS metagenome assembly RCUE01 (sample SAMN09930795, study PRJNA488358) | compost metagenome | feature: garden; material: soil; isolation source: compost soil in phenylacetonitrile-enriched culture | place: Germany: Experimental Botanical Garden Goettingen | collected 2016-01-27 | reverse complement strand
GTTCGACTGGCTGTCCCGTGATCCTGAGGAAGTAGATCAGTTCGTGCACGACCCACTATGTGGAGCTATTTGCACGACAGGCTTTTTCCTCGATTTTTTCAGGCTTTTGCAAGAAATTCACTGGCCCTCCTCGTTGAAAAACATTAATCCCAAACTGCCCGTTTATATTTTTGCCGGGGATCGTGATCCGGTGGGCTTGTTCGGAAAAGGTGTGTTGTCGCTAGTGGATATGTATCGAAGCCTGGAGCTTCAAGACTTGGAGTATCGCCTTTATCCTGACGGTCGCCATGAGATGTTGCATGAAACAAATCGCGACGAGGTAATGAGTGACATCGTGGACTGGCTCGACCGTCATATTAACACAGGGGCAACCTCTGTTTCCGTTGGGTCTGGAGCCTCCGAAGCATCCGCTTTATCAGCTTCGCCCAAGTCATCTTCCTAGTGAGAAATTAGCAAAAGAAGCCTTTAAAGCATGATAAAAGTGGCTTTAAAGGCTTCTTTTGTATTCCTTTATTTTTCATCAGGGCATCATTTTGGAGTTAATTACCATGCATTTCGTTCTTTCAGCGAAGTAATATGAGCTGTGTGATGCTTGCCATGCCAGGCATAGATGCCAATGTTTCGTTCCAGACGGATCGTCTGGCCCGATTCAGGATGAATAAATGTTCGGTGTAGCTGATCTTCCCCCAATGAACGCAACATGGTCACCCACCGTTCATGAAGTCCTTCCAGCAATTGCAACGAAGGTTCCAGTGGAAGCTCTCTAGCGTCTGGTATTTCAGCCCAACGCCCCTCATCATAGGGTTTGATTGTCGGTGTATCTTCTGTCAGCGCTAGCTTAAAACGGATATAGCTGTTCATATGGCTGTCTGCCAAATGATGAACAACCTGCCGAATCGTCCATCCTCCTTCACGATAAGGCGTATTTAACTGCTGCTCATTCAGTCCTTCGACCGCCTGACGCAATTGTCCAGGCAATTCAGCAATGTCGTCGATCCATGTGGTCAACTGTTCTTCTGTAATGGTATCTGGAACCACGAACGGTCCAATCGGGTAGCGCAAGTCTTTGTCCAAAACAGTTCCCGCCCTTCTCTGTATCTGAATGTCTGCAATTGTCTATAGCCTTATGTTATAACTATGCAGGAAAAAAAGCAGACCCGCCAGAGTCTGCTTTTGTCATGCACGTACAAGGGAGATGCACTCGAATGATATATTTTATCCTTCCAGCAACAATGATTCGGGATCTTCCAGCAATTCTTTGACCGTTACCAGGAAACGGACCGCCTCGCTACCATCAATAATACGGTGGTCATAGGACAACGCGATATACATCATCGGACGATTTTCCATACGTTCCTCGTCGATGGCAATCGGGCGAAGTTGGATTTTATGCATTCCCAAAATACCCACTTGCGGCGTATTCAGAATTGGCGTAGACAGCAGGGAACCGAAAATACCTCCATTGGTTATGGTAAAGGTTCCTCCTTGCAAGTCTCCCAGAGAAAGTGAATTGGAACGAGCTTTGCTAGCCAAATCGGCAATGCTCTTCTCAATTTCAGCAAAACCAAGCCGATCAGCATCCCTAACAACAGGAACGACCAAACCTTCCTTGGCAGATACAGCAATCCCGATATCATAGTATTTTTTCAGTACGATATCATCGCCATTGATTTCTGCATTCACAGTAGGGAAGCGCTTGAGCGCGCCAACCACTGCCTTCGTAAAGAAGGACATAAAACCCAGCCCTACATCATGTTTCTCCTTAAACTTATCTTTACGGCGTTTGCGCACATCAAGAATAGCGGTCATATCCACTTCATTAAAAGTCGTAAGCATGGCGGCTGTTTGCTGTGCTTCAACAAGACGCTTGGCAATCGTCGCTCTCCGACGGGACATCCGCTGCCGTTCCACAGGCTTGCTGTACTCTGTTTGAGCTGGAGAAGGTGACACAGACTTGCCAGCAGCGGGAGACGCAGGTACAGATGCTGTACGTGATACTTCAGCGCTGTTATGCGTTTTTACGTCCTCCTGAAACACACGTCCAAGCGGGTCCTTTCCTTGTACCTGCTCAAGGTCAATCCCGCGCTCACGCGCCAGCTTCCGGGCGGATGGTGATGCCGTCTGACCATTCCCGTCACTATTGGAGGGGATGGGCGGCGCAGACTTTTCTACTGCTTTACCGCCGCTTTCTACGGAAGTCTGTGAAGTTGCTACGGACGGCGCTTCAGGCGCTTGAGTCGCTGCGGCTTCTCCGGCACCAGTTGCTTCCGCACCACTGTCGTTTCCGATCAAGCCAACAGCTTCACCGATAACCACAGTATCCCCCTCTTGACGAAGGATTTTCTGGACTACACCTGCTTCTTCGGCGCTAATTTCCAGATTGACCTTATCCGTCTCCAGCTCCAGTAGAACATCTCCCTGTCCTACGGAATCTCCTTCCTTTACAAGCCATTTGGAGATTGTTCCTTCCGTGATGGATTCTCCCATTGCTGGCACTATAATATCACTCACAGCCGCTACCTCCCCAGTGTAATATTGTTTTTGGAATCCTGCTTCAACGCCGATTGAATAATTCGCTGTTGTTCTAGGCTGTGTACTTGCTGATAACCGCTGGCCGGGCTTGAACGATCTGGTCTGCCTGCGTAACGAATTTCTGCTCCCTGTGGCACAACATTCCGCAGACGAGGTTCAATGTAACTCCAAGCCCCCATATTTTTAGGTTCTTCCTGAGCCCATACGAACTCCTTAACATGCGGGAAGCGTCCGAAAATATTCCGAATTTCCTCTTCCGGGAAAGGGTATAACTGCTCCACACGAATAATATGCAGACGCTCTTCTGCCTCATTCTTATCCTTTTCCAATGCTTCTTCGAGATCAATGGCAATCTTGCCACTGCACAGTACAATGCGTTCTACACGATCCGGACGTGCACCCAGACCAGGCTGTTCCAACACAGGACGGAATGCTCCTTCGCTGAATTCAGAAGCAGGCGAAGCGACACGATTATTACGAATCAGGCTCTTCGGCGACATCATCACAAGCGGGCGAGCTTCCTCACTTTCGCTTAATGCAGCCTGACGGCGCAGCAGATGGAAATACTGTGAGGCACTGCTCAAATTAGCGACAGTCCAGTTATTTTGTGCGGACAACTGGAGAAAACGCTCCAGACGTGCGCTCGTATGCTCTGGTCCTTGTCCTTCACTACCATGCGGTAACAGCATCACCAGACTCGATTTCTGTCTCCATTTGGCACGGCCTGCGGAAATAAATTGGTCAAAAATAACCTGTGCACAGTTGGCAAAATCGCCGAATTGTGCTTCCCAAATCACTAACGTTTCAGGAGAATACACGTTATAGCCATATTCAAAGCCAAGGACAGATGCCTCAGACAATGGACTGTTATGAATACTGAACGAAGCACGTGCTTCCGGCAATGTATGCAACGGGCAATGTGTACGGCCTGTTTCAGGCTCATGCAGCACGAGGTTACGATGAGCAAATGTAGCTCGCTCCGCATCTTGGCCTGTCATACGAATAGGCTTGCCGTCTGCGAGAATGGTAGCCAAAGCCAGCGTCTCCGCCAAGCTCCAATCTACCTTTTCACCCTCGTTCAGAGCGGTTTTTCTACGCTGTAAAATTCGATCCAGCTTCGGATATACGTGAAAAGACTGTGGCCATTTGAGTAAGTTTTCATTGATTTGGCGCAGTTTTTTCAATTCCACTGCAGTACGTACCACAGAACTCTGATTCTTTTTCGCCTTCACAGGAGTAATCTCCGGCTCTTGTTCCGGTTGATTCTTCACCTGCTCATGCGCTTCCTTCAGTCTGTTTTGCACCTTTTCAATGAGGCCGGCACTAAACGCTTCGTCCACAATCCCCTGCTTCATCAGCTTTTGAGTATACAATTTGCTCACCGTCGGATGATTCTTCACCTTACGATATACCAGCGGTTGTGTTGTTTCCGGGTCATCGGATTCATTGTGACCATAACGACGGTAACCAATCAGATCAATCAGAAAATCCTTCTTGAAACGATTGCGATATTCGCCAGCCATACGAGCAGCTGCAATACAAGCTTCGGGATTATCCGCGTTCACATGCACAATTGGAATTTCATAACCTTTAGCGAGATCACTGGCATAACGGGTCGAACGGGAATCAACACTCTCTGTCGTAAAGCCCAGACGATTATTCACAATAATATGAACTGAACCGCCATTTCGGAAGCCGCGCAAATTCGTGAAATTAAGTGATTCTGCCACGATACCTTCACCTGGGAAAGCAGCATCACCGTGCATAATAATGGTAGCTGCCTTGCTCACATCCAGCTTCGGATAACCAGCCTCACTGCGGTCTTCCTGTGCAGCTCGTGAAAATCCTTGTACCACCGGATTCACATATTCCAGGTGACTTGGGTTATTCGCCAATGTCAGACGGGCCTGCACCGCTCCCCCATCTTTTACAAAACGATCAGCACCCAGATGATATTTCACATCGCCAGTCCAGCCATAGTTAATTCCTGTGGAACCTTCCGACGGGATCAAATCCTTATTCGGCGAATGATGAAATTCAGAGAAAATTTTACTGTAAGGCTTGCCCAGCACATGTGCCAGTACATTCAAACGGCCGCGATGCGCCATACCCATCAGGACATGACTTGCTCCTGCATTTGTGGTTAGACGAATGATCTCATCGAGAACAGGGACAAGCACATCATTACCCTCGATGGAAAAACGTTTCTGTCCGACGAATGTTTTATGCAAAAACTCTTCGAACTGTTCTACTTCTACCAATCTGCCCAGCAACGACTTGCGTTCCTGTGTGGTGAGGGGCTTGGAGGACCAACCAGATTCTGCATAGCTGTTCAGCCAGCGGCGTTCCTCCTCGTTATGAATATGACTAAATTCATAGGCAATCGGACCTGTGTATGCTACACGTAACCGTTGAATGGCTTCCCATCCGTTAAGTGTTCCCGCAGGAGCGTTATCCCATATTAAAGAGGCTGGAAAAGCCTTCAAGTCTTGTTCAGTTAAACCGTAAGATGCTGGATTAAGCAAGCGTGTATCCTGCTCTGCATCCAGTTCCAGCGGATCGATTTGGGCGGCTAAATGTCCGTATTCACGGATATTCCATACCATTTTACCCGCTGTAACCGCTTTCTGTAATGTATTCGAATCAAGATGCCCCAAAGCACTTGTGGGGGGGCCTTGCAATTTGTTGTCTATCATGGAAGCAGCCGAGTATTCGGATTGTGGCGGCTCACCCCATTGATCAAATAGCTCGCGGTAAGCCGGGTCAACCGTTCCGGGGTCCGCTACATACTTTTCATACTGGTCCTGCACATAACCTAGATTAGGTCCGTAATACGCCTGCCAAGGTACCTGTCTGCTGCTCTCTTCCATTGTCATCTCGTTCCCTCCGTCAAATTTTGTAATTCATAGCTGGACGGAAATCATTTTCATTTTGTCGTTTTGTTAAATCTCTAATTTAAGCAATTCACATTATGTTCACATTATATGAAATCCATGATCAAAAGTCGAATTTCACAGTGCTTATTTCTCTTTCATTGTATAAAGTTTTCTAGCTATGAGCATTTCCTTTTTCTCAACATATCCATGCGTAAATGAGATGAATCGGGCTAATCTGTAATCAAACACCTGGCAACTTAAATAACCAGCCGTCGAATATCAACTGACAGCTGGTTATTTAGTCTATGTTGCACCTCATAACGCCAAACGAGTTTGAATGCAACTTCCGAGTCCACCCCACTATGATTACCGTCAACAGCAGAATTTAAAAGGCAGAAGGTCCGATACGATGCAAATTCAAACGTAAAGTGACATTAAAGTCACTTTTCTGTACAATATTCCTACTTTTCACTATTATTTTAATTAGGCATCTAAAAACCGCTTTGAAAGCGAAAGGGATGGAACTGTGACTGGACTAAAACAAGTACTCAGAAACAAGAATTATGTCAGGTTTTTTCTGGCAACCTTCGCCTCACAAATGGGAGGAATTATCGGGGTTACTGCATTCATGTTTTATTTGTTGAAACGGTTTACAAATCAGCCTTATTATGCAACGCTTGCCGAGTTAATGTATTCGCTTCCTATGCTGGTAGTATTTCTCGTAGTTGGAGTGCTGGCAGATCGGATGGACAGACAAAAAATTGCTGTTAATTGTGACTGGATCAGCGCTTTTTTATCCTTATGTTTGCTTATTTTTATTTGGGTCGATTCGATTCCTTTGATATTTGCCCTCCTGTTCATCCGTAGTGCTGCCTCCAAATTTTTCTTCCCGGCCGAAAGTGCCATTATACAGGGAATATTAAGCGAAGATGATTACACTATTGCCGCAGGCCTCAATCAAATGATGGGGAGTCTTTTCATGCTATTCGGAGGAACTCTCGGGGCCGTCGTTTACTGGCACTTTGGAATTACTGGAGCCATCCTAATTGATGCTGTTTCTTTTATTGTGTCTGCACTGCTTATTCGTTCCTGCAAAATTCCAAAGGAAGTACGCCTTCCGAACGGGGCACATCAATTCAAACAATTAAAATTCAAACTTGTCATGATCGATTTTAAACAAGGGTTTCTTTACATATTACGCAACAGACTATTGCTTTGGTTGGTTTCAGGCTTTTTTATGTTCGGTATTTTAAATGGTGGTTTTAGCGTTTTACCGATGTTTATTCTTAAATATAAGCTAGCTCCAGGCAACTATGAGCAGTATATGGTTTGGACAGGTATTATTTTTGGAGCTGGTGTGTTGCTTGGTACCTTAATCGCTTCTCTCATCTCCGCCAAGCTAAAGCTACACCAAATGATTGCAGCGGGAGTTCTGGTAGCCGGAATGGGTATGTGCACACTTGGATTTGTTAACCACATCTACGCTTTCCTGATTATCAACTTTGTCATCGCACTGATACTTCCGTTCATTAACATCGGCATAGGAGGATGGCTTCCTCGTATTGTAGATCCTCAAATGATGGGACGTGTGCAAGGTTTGATTAATCCGTTAATGATGCTGTCTCAGTCTCTTACATTAGGTTTCATTGCTGTAAGCTTTCCTTCATTTATTTCAATTGAGCTCTTGTTTTTATTAGTTGGGGTTTGTACCGTTATGGTAGGCATATACTACACTATTGTGCTTCCCCGTTATGCTGATTACAGCACTTCTTCTAAGGCCCTTCAGGAATCTTTATAGGCAAATAAAAAAAGCGTACATCCGACCATTCCGCCAGCGATTGTTGATTTGCCACTTCTGCCTCCCAATCCCGTGCAGAAGTGGTTTCATCCTATCTCCCCTCAATGCTTCACAAGTACATACATTCGTTACATACGGCTAGCTCGTCAAAACCCAGTAGCGACAAAGAGCGATAGGATATATGTAATATACAAAAAAATGCCCGGCAGGCGCATTATCTGCACCAGCAGAACATTTGGATTATAATCGGAGTAGCGGGATTCGAACCCACGACCTCGCCCACCCCAAGGGCGCGCGCTACCTAGCTGCGCTATACCCCGATAAACCAGTGTATGTCAATCGTTGCTGTTATTTACCATTATAATCTGGTCACAAAAACCTGTAAAGGCATAATTTAGTCAGAATAACAAAAAATATAAACCGAAATCTGAGATCACAGGAGCTATCCATGCAGAGCAAAAAAATAATTATCGGAGCAGTAGTATTACTTTTTTTAGTACAGCTAAGCATTCCTATGTGCTTCACCTTTGCACAGAATGACCTTGTCATAGATCAAAAAACGAAAGAGAGACTAGCAGAGCAATATGGCTTGGAAGAACCCCAGCCACCTACATCTGAGCAGCAGCAAAACATATTATTGGGAGCTGATTGGGGTTTTAGTTCTCCTGCTGGTGCTGTTGTGGTGGAATTCACTATATTAATTCGAAATCCGCTCATATTTATTAGTCAACAACTGATACATTCGCTAAAATAGTCATACGCAAACTTTAAATATATTCCTCCCTGTATAAGATGGATGCATTAATTTATATTCCATTTCAAAATTCCCTTTTTGCTTTGCTAGCTTAATTCGAAGAAAAATTCACGGTAACACCACCTGATACTAAGATCGTTAAAAGATCCATAAAATATTGCTGTGGTGAAAATCTATAGTATCTCTCTTCTTGATCCCATTCTTCCTCGAATCTTTCCAAGAAATAATGTGCGTTTTGCCAATGGATTGTGAACGGTCCTACTGCCCCAAAACCTCCACAAAGACAGTCCGATATACTGTCCAAGCTAAATCCAAAGTACCCTCCGGGCCCATTAATCGCTTCACCAAGTGCTATAAAAAATGTTGTAAAATCAAATATGTGTTCCCCGTCTAAGGTGTAGACTTCTCCTCGTTTATCCGGTCTGGCAAAATGATTAGATGCAGAATGTATTCTAGTCACGTTTAGCCATCCAGACCGTTCTTCGTTAGAAAAGCCTTGCCACATATTATTTTCAAGCGACTGAGAGCACTTTAAGAACTCCCATAATCTTAATTCAACAGGAGAGGGCTTCGTTTCAAGTATACCGGTTAGTTCCAGATTGAAGTTTCCTTTATTGTAATTTAGTTTATGGATTATAAAGGATTCAGGTAGGTGATAATAATAGCTTCCAATCCCTTTTTCTTCGTCATTTAAAATGACAATGCTCAAGTTGGATACAGATTGTTTTGTCTTTGCTATGTTTTCTATGAATTCTTCGTTAAATTCAAATTGCTCAAAAATGACCTTTTCATTCGTTCCAACCATAATATCACCCGTTAACCCAACCACATCTCGACAATAACCAACTGTGAGCCCACTTTCATCGTCCATAACAGCAAATCTCTGTCTCAATTTATATCATACCTCCCAACAATAATTTTAAGGAATATAGCATTTCAGGATAGAGCAATAATCAATTAATTTGAAGCCAATAAGGTTTAAAGGCCTCATGTAAAAAGCTCTAAAGATTCTAGCAAAAAGTCACGCTTATATTTATTTTTATGATCGCCCAGCTTTCTTCTTATCATTTGTCTACATAGCTCCTTTTGAGCCTCAGAGATTTTATCTTGCACTGTACTTATCAGTTGATAGGATTGTCTACTCGCTTCAAAGGTATCATCCAGTAAATCTACCAGCACCACAACATGAGTAGATACGTCAAAAAATTCTAGAGCATATAACAGTGTTCCTCTATTCCCTTTCGTCTTAGGACTTCTTAACAAGTCAATAAGTGGCAGCACCGCTTCACTGTCTCCTAGATCAGCTAACGTAATGGCGATTACATTTCTGAGCAATGCACTATCCGTTGTTGCCAAATAACTCAATAATATTGGAGTGAATGTATGATCCAGCTTTTCACCCACATCCTCTATAATCCTTATCGCTTCCTTTAAATCTCCACTCTCTATGACTTCTTCTAATCGGAATTTATCCATTGTTTACCAACCCATCTTATTACAATATATAGAAACTATCCAGTCTTAATACAATTCAATAGTTTACATATAATAACAAGCCTATTTCTCTTTTGTATATAGCGAACATTGTCGAGATCTAAAAAATATCCACTCATTGATTTAAAATAAACAAAATGTTATATTGTCTATAAAATAATCATCATTTGATTGAGGTGTTTGCTAAATGGATCATTCCGAACTATTCTGGAATGCTGATATTGAAGAACTGAAGCGTGGATATATTCGCCAAGGAGAGCAGGTAGTTTGCCTCTTGGACGGACAACGATATGAGCAAGGCATCATATATCAGGATCAAGGGGTATTTTATGACGCGGAGCGGTATATGCGTCTTCATATTGAGCGGACGTACGGATCGGTCTTTGACTATTTGATCGGTCTGGATAAAAAGCTGACTGGACTGACGGATCATCAAAATCGGTTGCTTCAGTTATTTTATCAAGGGATGGGCGATGCGGATATTCAAAAGGAAACCGGAATCGGCAGTGCATCCACCATACGTAATCATCGTTTTGGTCTCAAGGAAAAAGAACGGCAGGCCAAGGTATTTCTCACATTAATGGAACTGTTAAAGGAGAAAGATCGTCACGCTCCCGCCATGGTAGAAGTACCCGTACGAGCACGGATGGTGGATGAACGCTACAACATTACGGAAGACGAAAGGCTCAAGGTACTCACGAAGTATTTTCCGAATGGTACGGACGGGCGCCTAAAGACCTTTAAAATGCAAGAAAAACACAAGCTGATTGTACTGCGTGAAATTGCGAGCCGTTTTGTGAAGGGACAAATATATCATGAGAAAGATATCAATGCGATTTTACAGGAAGTATATGACGATTATGTCACGGTGCGAAGATATATGATTGAATATGGTCTATTGGATCGCAAACCGGATGGCAGTGAATATTGGTTGAAGGAATCTTGAAGCTAGGCGCTTATGAAATCAGCATTTTGCATAATTCGATTCCCAACGCTCGTAGGTACAATATATAGACGAACTAAAGCGTTTCGATCTATACATTGCTGATTTGAAAAGGCTCTTGGGATTTATGCAAAATGCTCAAATAGGAGGATTCGACAATGAATCGAAGAAAAGAACTGGTGCAGCAATACATGGAGATGAAGACAGAGGCAGGAATCTATTGCATTCGCAATACACGTAATGGGAAAATTTTCGTCTCTTCCACGCCGAATTTAAAGTCGCTGAATGGACGGCGTTTTGAGCTAAATATGGGTGGATTTAAGAATAAACAACTGCAACAGGAATGGAATGAGTATGGCGAAGATTCGTTTGAATTTGAAGTGCTGGACGTTTTGAAGAAAAAGGAATCCGCGTTCTTTGATGTCAAGGATGCACTAGCAAAGCTGGAGCAGACCTGGCTTGATCGACTCCAGCCTTACGGGGACAAAGGGTATTTGTAAATTACCAATCCACGGGATGCTCTTCCCGAAGGTATCCAAAAATAATAGCGTCGACAAATTGACCTTTTTCATAAAAATAGTCTCTCAGGTGACCCTCTTTAGTAAAGCCACTTTTGAGTAGCAGCCGTTTGGAGCCTTCGTTATCTGGATCAATGAAGGCTTCTATACGGTGAACCTGCGGCAAATGAAAGCCATAATCCACTACCACCGTCATCGCCTCTGTCATCAAACCCTGCCGCCAATATTCCGGTGCCAGCTCATAGCCGATTTCAATACGGGAGTGCTCCTTCTGCCAGTTATGAAATCCAATTGTACCCACGATCCGCTCAGGAGCTTCTTTTAATGTAATCCCCCAACGAAAGCCCTCTTGCTTCTCATATCTGGTTAGCATCGAACGAACAAATTTTTCGGCTTGCTCTACCTCTGTAAAGCTTTCCAAGTCATAATATTGTGTGACCTCATCCTTGGAAAAATAGCCGAACACATCCTCCGCATCCCCTACTGTAAGCTGTCTTAAACGAAGCCTATCGGTTTCTAAAATCGGAAACGTTTCCATTGACATTATCCATCTCCTCCTTCACATCGAAGAACCTTATCTTATCAGCCACCAGCCAATCCCAACTATCACTCCATTGATGAAGAATAATGCAATACATGCTCTCCACTTGCTGATTCCACTTGCTTGAAAAAAACCCGTCACTTTACTACGACACATGAACAACGTAAACAACAAATTCCAAATAATACGCATACCATATTTTACGTAGTATAAAGCAGGGTTTAACTGTACACCGCCCAACGTTGGAGGGACATCTGGAATAAACAGAATTGCACACGTATAACGCATGGTCTCATATGTAAAATAAAATACTGCCAGCCACCAAGCCCACTTCTTACCAAATAACATGCCGATACCGGCAGTCGTCCCTGCCAAACCAAGTAACGCGATAAATCCTTGAAACATGCCCCTACAAATGCCTACTAACGTAGCAGCCTCATTTAATGCATTAAGCGTCAATAGCTGGGTCACCAACAGAAGTGCTCCATTAAAGATCAATAAAATGGCTGAAATGCTTACACCTAAAGGTCGTTCGAAAACCACGTTGGTTACATAATCTTCTACTTCTTTTTTCGTATACAGATCTGACACTTCTTCTACTCTCCTAACCCAATTATATATATCCATTTTCGGGCGGGTATAATAACAGTATGTTCTCGCCTCATTCCCATATATCGGCTTTTAGGAAAATATGGTTTAATCTTCCCTAAAATTCAGTTATCCGTAGGCTAATCATTATTATTCAGTGCAGCCATGCTGCTAATGATCATCCTCTATGGTGTCAAATTAGCGTCATGAGAATTTCTATCATCAACTGAATCCCAAATAGAGTAATATCTATCCTTATAATACCATTCCAAGAAGGAATCTGACAAATGAATGGACTACTACTAGCGCTTATGAATGTATACGCGTTATTTTCGTGGCCCTGTAACCTTCAGATGACTGGATATACTCTACCTGATAACCCATTCGGGCATCCAAAAGCCCTTCCATAAATGGAAGGCACGGACTGTAAATAAAACTCCCTCCGGGCCGAATGGCTCTAAGCAATTCCATATATTTGCGAGCGTACTCATGAATATTACCATCTGCCTTCAGATGATGATGTATAAAATGATTGGAGAATGCCATATGTGAAACGATCGTTCCCCATGTGCGTTCCCCAAAGGTGGTCTCTAACCAATCTCCTTGAGTGACCCAACCTTCTGTTTCAGCCAACCGATCTGTTCCGTAAGCCTCAATTCCACAGGCACGTAAATAAGTAACCAACCGTGCCTCAGATCCGCAACCAACATCTAGAACAGGCTCTTGCAAACGAGCAATGTCCAATCCTAGCAGATTCGCTTGCAACTCCGGTGTATATTCCTCACAAGGTACCCAAAAGGTATATTCATTCTCTGCATACTTAGCGAACACTTCACGTCCATTGGTACGAGTTAAAAAATCTCTCAAATGCCCATAATGCTGCTGGAGCAGTAAGTCCAGAGTTGCCCCTGCTATAGATTTCTTTTGGAACAGCTTTTCAATCCGGGTGAAGAATCGATCATACAGCTCCGTAAGCTCCCTCGCATGATCTGTGTGAAAATGTAGATACTGATTGGTATTTACAAACTGGGACAGTATTTTGGCCGCTACATCCTTTACAAAAACATGATACGTATACTGGCGCTTCAAGCTTTGAAGCATGAGGATCAGTTCCGAGCTTCGCTGCGTCAGCCAGTACTTCATTTCCGTTGATGGTCCTAACAGAACAGAACCCTCGCGCATATAAAATAAACTCCGATGCTGATTATGCAGGAGTTGACCGTTAATAAGATTATGAAGTTGAGCGACTGTCATACTACTTCCTCCTTAAAGTCCAGAACATTAAAGCCCCACCCAAGCCAAAATCATGCTGGGTTTGGGTAGGGCCAGCTTATTTTCTGAGTATATCATGGTTATGGAAACTCGGTGCTATTGCAGATTCTCTGCCTTTACATAAGAGGATAGAGGAATATTCAAATCACGAACCCCTTGGGCTACCAAGCGGGCTATTTGCTCCGCACCATACTCCTGAAAATGTGTATCATCCTTCACGCCATCAGGAAATGCAGAATACACACCTGGCTCCAAATGTAAAAATAGTGGAAGTGTTCCTTCCAGTCCTAATGTATCATAGTAGGCTACACTCAATTGACTAAGATCGACCAGTGCAACACCCGTCTCTGATGCTGTTTCCTTCATGGCCTGCACATATTCTGGGAAACTAATCCGAAACGAAGCACTTGCTGCATCATAATCGCGGCGTCCTACAGGAGTAATTAGCACAGGTACCGCACCGCGTTGAGTGGCTCCTTGAATGTACGTTTTCAAGTAAACTTTATAGTCGGCAGGTGAAACATAACGCTCCTGATTATTGATCGCGGCATCATTATGCCCAAACTGTATGAACAGATAATCTCCTGGACGGATATTCCGTAAAATATCATCTAACCGCCCTTGAACCAAAAAAGTCTTCGTGCTACGTCCACCAATAGAACGGTTCACAAAAATAGTCTCATCTGTAAAAAACGGCGCAATCATTTGCCCCCAGCCTGCCTGAGGCTTCATCGAGGATTTATAGGTTTGAACCGTAGAATCTCCCGCAAGGTATACGGAAGGATGTTCTCCAGCCGTTCGAGCTCCCTTGGGAGTGATAACCAAAGCGTTGATCTTCGCTTCATTTCCTGAGAAATACAATTCGAGCTGACCGTCGATGAGTGCAAGCTCAAACGCAGCCTCGACAAATTGTCCTGCTGTTTTGGCAGTAGGCTCTACTTTAACAATGGATTCGGCTTTAACCGTAATGTCCGTGTTTCCGGAAGTATCTCCGGCAATCAGAGAAAGCGTGTAATCCGCAGGTGGTAAATTGACGACAAATGATGAGCCTTGAACACGAACAAAATCTGAGCGGATAGCATCACTTCCACCACGGTTCTCTTCATTTACCTTGGAAAGATCGGTAAATCCATAGCCACGCTCAGGCGTGTAAGCATCCTTAGCAGTGACCTGAGTGTAGCCGTCAGCCACATCCCCAGGACCAAAATCAAAACGAAGAGGCACCGCAAGCTGCTTTTCCGCTAATGCCTGCCCTGGAATAAGTATGGTTGCAAACAACAAGCTGAACCCTACGCATAACCCAATCATCTTACCGAACGACCTGTGATGCTTTCCCTTTTGTTTCAAGCGCAACCCTCGCTTCTCAGATTATTTGAGTGGTTTGTCATCGTCCATACGTCTATTGATCCCCACCAGCCTTTGGCAGCCCTGGTCCAGTACCCAGGATACCACAATACCAACCGTGTACCTGATCAGATCCACGGTCAGAAACCCTTTGCCAAGCACTAGGCCGCCCAGGGTGGTCGCCCGAATGTGGTTTATCCAGGGAGTCTGGTACATCTGACTGAATTCAATAGCGAAGCAAAACAGCATACTGCCCCAAAGGGCTATAGACAACTGACGGTTCACCCACAACATTCTCAGCCCAAAATAAATCATGCACGCCCACAAGGCATCCCCAAAGTGATTGGCAACGAATGCAGGTAACTGGGTGGAGAAAGCCCTGCTTCCCAAGCCCAACAAGATCATGACCAGCACGGCAACCAGATACGCAGCGCGAGCCTTCCAGTGGAACTTTTCCTTTATTTCCTGATTAATTCCGCTACTGCTGCTCTTACTAAATTTTCTCATACTAAATTACCTTTCCTAACACCGGAAAATACCTGCCAAGCTTCTAATAAAACTTCGTAAAGCATCCTCTTGGGATAGCGCTCGCAAGATTGCTGAACCTTAAGCTGATGTCACATTGTATGCACACCAACTTGTCTGTATTTTTCGTCATATTATGAATCATATAAGCTCCCGCAATATCGTACAATCGCTTGCTAAAATTCAATACCACGTACTTTCGCAAAAACCATATGGTGTACCATATTCCCCTCTTCATCACACTCGACATTCCTTAAAATCCCCTCTAATGTAAAACCTGCCCGTTCCGCTACCTTGGCGCTGCGCGTATTTCTGGAATCACAAAGAATCTCCAACCGATTAGCATGTAAATGCTGTATGGCAAAATCCGTAATACCGTGTACGGCCTCTGTTACAATCCCCTTTCCGATCCATGAGGTTCTGAGCCAATATCCAATTTCGAATCTTCGTGCATCCCAATTCATTCGGTGCAGACCGCTACTGGCTACAAATTGTCCCGAAGCCGTATCAAATATATACAGCACCATGTCAGACCGATCCAGAAATTTAAGTCTGGCTTGGCGTGAACGGATTTCAGATTCCTCCTCCGTAGGGAGATTTCTCGCAAAAGGAAGCCAAGGTCGCAGCTCATTTACACTTTCTCGTATCGCTTCATTAACTGCCACTCCATCGCCCCACTGTGGAGCGCGTATGGTCAATCGCTCCGTCTGGAATTGTTCCGGGAACGATAACAGAATGGGATTCGGTTGCTGCTCCCTACTCATGATGCCCCCTCCTCCATATTCGATGGATAGCTGAGACGATCCAGCCAGCCAGTGATTTCACGTAGACTCCCAATCTGATGATCCGGTACAATGTCCAATTCATTCCACGTCATAAAGCCTTCCAGCCAGATGGTATGCAGCCCTGCACTTTGCGCACCACGAATATCATTCGTCGGATGATCGCCTACGTAACAGGCATGACCAGGTTCGGCAATGTCTAGCTCTTTCAGTGCCAACTCGAAAATACGAGGATTAGGCTTCTCGACGTTGACGCCACCCGATACGATAATGGAATCCACATAATCTCTCAGCATAACCCGGTCAATCTTCGCCTGCTGTGTACGGAGTGAGCCGTTGGTAATAATACCAAGCTTCAAGCCCCGAGACCGTAGTTCGGACAACACTTCCTTGGCTCCGTCCATCAGGACCGTAAACTTATGAAATTCACCGTACCAAAAGCCCAGCATTTCCTGTACTGTCGTATCGGGATTTTTCAGTTTCAGGTTTGCATGCAGCTCAGTATACAGCTCCTTCTTATCCCGGTAGCCGTCCTGATCTGCCAGACGTATTCGTTCAACGACAGCCGCACGGCTGGCTGGTTCTTCTGCCACAATAAATCGTTCTATAAAACGCTCCGTATATGCAGCAAATGCCTGTTTGCGATGAATCAGTGTATTATCCAGATCAAAAATAATGCCTTCTATAGACATAACGAGCTCCTTTCTGTCCGTAAATTTATACCGATCAGCTTGAGACGAATTGAAGAACTCCGATCACAAGAAGCAAGAAAAAAATAGACAAGAAAATGATGACCATATACTTCAGGATTTTGCTAGAAGTCGACTTTTGTTCGAGTTTTGTCTCGATCTGGATTAGCCTTTCTTTGAATTCTTCCAAATCCTGCTCCATCGTCACCTTATGCTCTCCTTCCTTTGCCTCGACTTATTTAACTTCCTAGCGATTCGACGCTTCAACTACATAAATCACTCCAAAAGCGAACTGTTTTTACGGCCTCAAAATCAATCTGTTCGTAAGTCTTCTCTCCAAATTCCTGCTTGAAATATTCCTGCAAACTTTCTCCATACACGATAATATCCGTTTGATACACTGAAAATACCGGATTTCCTTCTTCACAAGGCTGCTCTGGGATATATCGGTGACCATAGATGGGGATCAGCTTGGGCACGCGCAAAAACTCACGTTTACATATGTCCACGGCTTCCTGCAAATCTGTTGGTCTATTCCCCCATTCAGAATGCCAGAACATATTCTGTTCCACATCGAAAATCATGCCTTCGAGCGGCCAATTCAGCCTTTCCCAAATGACACCCATCCGCTGTGGTGATGTATCTCTCCAAGGAATAAAGCTTTTACCGACTGGAAGAACGTTCATCAGCAGCTCTCTTAAGTCGGGCGGAAAGTGAATATCATACCTGTCTTCGACTTCAGTAATCTCCCGGGTGGATAAGCCTGGGGTTAAGGTTACATCGTCTTTACGTAATAGATCGATAATATAAGCGACATCCATCTTCGATTGAACACCTCTATTCGCTGTCTGATTGCACCTTCTGATTGAATTCTAGCAGCTTAGTCGAGCGGATTAGTCAAGAGGCCTACCAGACTTGTAACTTCAACTTCACCGACTCGGCGTGGGCCTTCCATAAAATATCCCCTGGTTCCTACATGTATCCGGTGTCGGTGTACCTTTTCCCTCATTTCTCCAAACAAAATCCACATTCTTGCCTGACCTTCCCGGTGAACCGGGTGCCTGGTATCCATGATCAATTGACCCTCTTCATCTTCAAACTCAGGATGTATTGCATAAATTCCCGTTGTTGTAATATCGTCGCCCTCATAGGAAAAATCGCAGCGATAACCCTGAATAGGCAGTTGTTTCCTGCCTCCTTCTTCCGGTGTGTAAAATCGATATTCTACTATAAAATCGTGCGGATGCTGCCTACTATGTTCATAGGGATTCCACATTTCATATCATCCCCTCTGGTCTTTCCCAAAAATATGTACTTCCTTCTAGTGTAATCCAATAGGAAAAGAAATCCAAGACCTATCCGCAAGGCATTGCCGAATAAGCTTGGATGATATGAGAGTCCTTTTTTCAGATATATGACCTTTATATTTGCTGTCCGTTCACCTGAATATCTACGTCTACCTGCTGTCCCAGCCAAGCCCGCATGCGATTCCACGAAAAAACCTGCTCCATGTGAAAAACACCATATGGAAGTTCTGAACGATACAGGGCAAGCGCCGCAAAAACGGCGGCTTTAGCAGTCAAATCAGACTGATGATGTCCCCTTAGCCTGCATTCAACCCTCGTCTCCTTGCCATTGCGAGTTCCTTGGGCGTCTACCTTGACCGCTACAGCATTTCCTCCCAGATGCACTTTGCCAAAGCTGCGAACTACTGCATCACGAACAGTTGGCTGTCGGAGAAGACCTAATATTCCTATCGTCCGGAGCCCTGCCAGAAGACGGGTGGTCAAGCGCGAATCGAAGCACAGGCGTGTACTGACTGTAGGAATACCGAGCGTACGTGGAAGTGTCTGCTGATCCGAAAAGGGAAACCGATACGCCCGATGACGACCCACTCCTACACCAAAGTCTGCTACTATGCCGTCGGTAAAGCTTCTTCGAGTCACTGGACGTCCCTGTTCTATCACCTCCAAGTCGGTATGAATCTGATCTACAGTCCACTCAATCGCAGCCTGACCGTGTTGATCACCCAAGCCCAGCATCAAAGATATGTTCAATTCATCCGTCTGATCCATGAGTTGTGTCGCTTGCAGAGCCAATAGATTGGTTAGCCCTGGAGCTAATCCTACACTTAACAATGCAGTGACCTGATAAGCTCGGGCCTCCTGATGACACTGCTCCACCTGACTCAAAAAAGCCGCATTCGCAGTAATATCCATGTAATGCACGCCATGCTGAAGACAGGTGCGTACCAAGGTTGTATTGTCCTGATCCAGACACATAATAATCATTTTAGCTTGCTCTAATATCGACGGGTTCATCGGTTCATGAATATTAAGCTGCAAAGGTCGTATCTTGCCATTCGATTGTTGGCTGAATGCAGTGGCACGTTCAAGACTACGGCCTGCGGCAAATACCTTGCCAGGGAACATTTCACTTAACTCTGTGCATACAATTTTCCCAACATGGCCATACCCGCCAATGATGATAATATTATCCTTTGTCATAAGCCATCTCTTCCTCCTTAACCGTAAACCATGCATTTACTAAAAAAGCACCATAATACCGGGTAATGCGAGTAAAGCCTGCACCTATCAACAGTTCCTGAATTGCCGCATTGGACACCGGGTTTGACTCACGACCGATAGAAGTAGCGAATCGCTCCCAATCCTCCAGTGAAATGCCCTGACTCAGCATATGGCCTTTCCACGCCTGCATTTGGATGGAAAAAGAAGGATCCTGCGGATTCCCATTAATAGAAGCTAGGCAAAAAGGTGCACCCGTCTTGAGTCGACCGGATATCTGGCGCAGCAATGCCTGTTTATTTTCCAAGCTCTGAAGAAAATGAAGCACCAGCAGGCAGGTAGCAGCGTCATAGACCGGTTCTCTGCATGACTCTTCGCTGCGCTTTTCGTACTGTTCTTTAGGTGATTTTCCAGACAACTCTTCCAACGTACCTGTAACAAATGATATTTTTGAACCGATGCCCGCTTGTGTCACACGTTGACGTGCCAAATCCAGCATGTGCTCAGAGGGATCAACTGCCCTAAAGGACCATGCCTCATGCCGCCCTCCGAGCGTAATCAGTTCCTGACCGCCCCCAGCTCCGACAATCAGCACATTCGGATCAATATTTTTGTTATGAGCCTGCACTTCAAGCTGTGCGGTTATCAAACAATCTGTCATCTCATACAGATGGGTATATCCAGGTATTTTTAAAGCAATCGTATCCGCGTATTTATGCACATTCGGATGATTCCAGCTCATAGGTTGATTTGAGTCGGTATTTCCAATATGGGGTTGCTTCATATGTGCTCTCCTCCAAACATTTAGCCTTGATCTTCAACGACCATTCGTTTATTGTAGATTTAATTAAGAATCATTCTCAATTATATAGACAATACGAATATCCACCATCCCACAAATGTGGGATTTAATAATCGCGCTTTGAGAATCTCCAGCTTTCACGATAGGAGTAAAGGATGAACGCACATAATACACCATTTGCACAGCTTAAGAAGAATCGACAACCAATCATGGAAATGGGAAGTAAGTCACCCTCATCCCCCACCTACAAGCACACGCTAATCGACCGCTTGCGTACTCAGATTTCTTTTGATGCGGCGTGCTGTACCTCAGTAGATCCGCGAACGCTGCTTTCCACGGGGGCATTTACGGAGTCGGGTGTAGAGGGCATTCACAGCAAACTACTAGAATACGAATATCTGCACGACGATATCATGAAATACGATCAATTGGTGCGAGAGGGGCAGTCCATCGCGACGCTTCATGGGTCTACACAAGGCCAGCCGGATCGCAGCACACGTTTTAGAAATGTTTTGCAACCCGCCGGATTCGGAGATGAGCTGCGTGTTCCATTTATGTACAAAGGAAGCTGCTGGGGATTTCTTACGTTGTTCCGCCACCATGGAAAGCCTGTATTCAGCACGGAAGAGCAACAACTGCTTGAAGCATTAGCGCCGTGCATAGCCTACCATCTGCGTCAAACTAGTATCGGTGTATCTCCAGTCCCCGCAATGATTATGGAACATGAACTGGAGCCAGGGGTTTTGACGCTTTCCACTCAACTAACCCCCCTCTCGTCCAATATACTAGCAGAGCAGTGGCTAAAGCTGCTTCGGCAGCAAGAGGGAAGCCATGATGGCGAGCTGCCAGCCCCTGTCCGGGCGGTAAGCTTGCGAGCGTTATCCACTTCTACTGCACCAGCCAGACTATGTATCCCTTCCGCTGATGCTGGAACCCCTTGGGTCACGATCAGAGCCACTCTCCTGCAAGGCGGACGCGAGCATATGGGCGAGAAGCAGTTGGCCGTATGGTTTGAGCCTGCTAAAGCAACTGACATGTTGCCGCTTATGGCTGAAATCTACTCATGGACTGAACGAGAGCGACAGCTTGTACGGCTCATTGTCCAAGGCTTTTCTACTAAGGAACTGGCAAGTGCACTTCATATTACGGCCTACACGGTGCAGGATCATCTGAAAGCGATTTTCTTGAAAACAGAGGTAAGCAGCCGTCGTGAGCTAGTATGGAAGGTATATTCCAGATTCAATTAATATATGTAAAAAAGACAGATGACCCGGTTAAGGATCATCTGTCTTTGCATTACTGCTCTATTGAAGCACAAGAGTCTTATTTCTGCGAAGAGGATTTCGTATCATCGTATGATACTGGTGAGGGCTTCGCAATCCATTCATCAGCCTCAGGCTCAATATCCACGCCGTTGTCCAGCTTCGTTTTCTCCATCAAGGAATCTCCGTCCTCGTTCTTCTTGTTGCGGATTTTCGCTTCGTCTTGAGTGTGGTCGCTCATGTTGATTCCTCCTTTTTTAATTTCATCTGATGGTTGTACCTTACTCATAATTACCCATTGCCGTCCTGTACAAACCTCTACACGACCAGATGCCCTTTTTTCTCCGCCGGTCCAATGGTCGCCTCAATGCCAGCATTAAACTCCAGAAAGTCGCTTTCCACTCCATCACTAAAAATAACTCCATTCTCCGGCATCTGCGAAGCAATGCGCAGCGGTCTTTCAACTGCCACCTGTCCAAACACCAGCTCCGCAGCAGTCGTCCGACTGGGAAACGGTTCTCTCACCGTAAAATAAAGTGATGACGAGCTCCAGGTTGCACGATGATCCTGCCCCATTCCTTCTACTGTCCCCTCCTGACTAAAAGCAGCACCTGACACCAGGTGATCTGGAGTCAGCGAGACCGGATGCCGTGTAGCACTGCCGACAATCCCGGCCGCTCCAGCCAGCACACTGGTCAGCCAGCCTGTCGCCCCCAGTCCCGTGGAAACGATAATACCGCTGGACGATTGCTGCTCTACCTGATCCTCCAATCTCAACTCATATCTCGCAGAAACATGAGTTTTGCGCCCGATGAACAAATCGTTCACGGCATATAGAGATTGGCCATCATTTAGTTGGGCCCTAGCCAACGTAACCTCCTTAATCGGCCGTCTGTTCACGAACACATCCGGCACCACCCAGCGCAGATCAGATACAGTAAATGGCAGCAATACCCCGTCCCAGCGCAATGGATCTGGATTCACGCCGATTAGCGGCTGCTCGGTCAAATATTTTAACGTGTTGGCTACCAGCCCATCCTGACCCAGTACCACCACCGTATCCTGTTCACCAAAAATAAAGTTCGGCACATGCTCCCGTTCCACAATCTGCACATGGCCCAAGGCCGACAACTCGGACGTTGCCGTTGCCACCGCCCTGCGGTAATTTTCATCCTCCAGCACATAATCACTGAAATCCGCACCAAGCCGTTCCATAAAGAAGCGAGCCTGCTGCACCGTATTGTATCGGACAATCAGTTCCTCCAGTCGCGTTTTACGCTTCACCAAAATGATCTTCTGCTCTGTCATTCGGCTGCTCATCGTGTTCTTCCTCCAGACCCTCTCGATCCTGCTGATCCGCTTGCTCCCGTATCTGACATGAGACCTTGCAGCAGATCCGGTGTAATATTCAGCTGACCGATTTTCCCTGCATTTTCTGCAAGCTCCTGGAATGCTATCGCAATTAGCTTATCCGGGCTCATATCCATGTTGGCCATAGCTTGAAGTACATTCGGCTCAACATCCTGCAACGATTTCATGACTGCTGTCAGCTCATAGGCCTTGGCATCGGCTTCTGCCTTTTTATTCGTTACGGTCAGCTCAATCAGCTCGCGTTTTTTCTCCTCCAAGGCCGTGTCAAATCGTAGCTGCTCCTCTTTCATCTCGCTTTGCTTTTGCTTCACAGAACGCTCGGCATCGAGTTGAGTTTCGCGGATTTGTTTCTTTTTCGTCTCCACTGCAATCTCGGTGTTCAGCTCGTTTTCCTTCACACGCCGCTCTTGCTCAATAGATGCATTACGACGCTCATACAAAGCGTGATCCGCGTTGCGAAGAATCTCTTCCCTCGCTTGAGCCTCCAGCGCTCTCATCGTCTCCTTATTGGGTAGAATCGCCAAAATCGACAACCCCATAACCTCAATGCCGAGCTTTTCCATTTCCGTATGCTGAGCAATATCCTTCGTCATGTTTTGGGCCAGACGTTCACTGGACTGAACAGCTTCTTTGAGCGGGACACGCTCCAAATACTTTTTGGTAAGCACCTTGGCAATGTTAATCACCCGTTGGGCCAGCTTGCTTGGATCGTCCGAAATGTAGCGCCGTTCCTTCAAATCATACGTGTAGTTTAAAATCTGCGTCGTTCTGCGGTAATCCACAATCCGATAAGTCAGTTGTCCCTGCACTGTCACTGCCTGGAAATCATTCGTCATATCCTCAAACATGAACGGTACATCAATGGAAGAGACCGGCACGACGACGACCGAGGTGGTCGGGGCGTAGTAATAAAAGGATAACCCGACACCCTCTCGAACCACCTTCCCGTTCTTCACCTTCATGACATATTCACTGGGTTGAAATTTAACAAAATTAAATCCAAACATCGTCGCTTCCTCGCTTTCTTTATCGTATCCATCATCTTGTTAATTATTAATTGTTATTATCAACTTGTTATTAACAATAAAATAACACAATTAAATAATAATATCAATATGACATTTACAAAAAAATAAAGGCTGCTCCCCTCCGATATGCTCGGTTGGGGAAACAGCCTCAGATTTCTTGCATTTTTTTAATGAAAACACTTTCGAAAATGTATACCTATCTGCAAATTTAAATAGAATCACTAGCAAAACGAACCGCTCTGCTAACCAAGACCGGCAGCACGGATATATGACCTTCGTCTGCAAATTCCCGGTACTCTACGTGTAGTCCTAGATTGTCCCTAGTCGTTAGACGTGCAGCTAAGTCCCTGGCTTTTTCCTGCATGCCACTAAAATGCCCAACCTCTAACTCTCCTACAGCAATCAACAGCTTTTTAGTCCAATGCTTCTGAGCTATAGAAGCTACAAACTGTTTCTCTTCATCCTTAATAGCTTGTCCACCCCAGTGTATAGACGGACTTCCCGCCACATACACCTGAAAAGAGTCTGGTCTTGTAAACAGGGTATGTAATACGAACAGTCCTCCAAGCGAATGCCCGAAGATCGTCTGTCGGCTGCGGTCGATAGGAAAATCACGCTCAATCATAGGCTTAAGCTCATCTTCAATAAATGATAAGAAATGCTCGGCGCCCCCGCTTTCTATAGCTGCATCTTCGTTTGGCTTTATGGGAAGCTCCACAGCCGTCCCCGGCAGTGTAAGATCGTAATATCGTGAAGGATGAAATGGAGCCTCTGTTGGATAGCCTATTCCTACAATGATAGCTGGAACAACCCCTGTTTTTTCGGGCCGTCTACCCTGAACGCGCACTGCTTCCACCATCGTTCCAAAAACAGAATTGGCATCCAGCACATAAATAATAGGATAACCAGATACAGGAGGTTCCTCGGCAGGGATGGCAATATAAATATGATACTCACGGTTTTCAGCCTGCGAGTGCATCACTCGATGCTGACTACGAGGAACGCATACGGCTCCGTGAGCATCGCTGGAATGATTAGCTTGCGTAAATACGCTTTTAATGAGAATAACCTCCTGTAGAACCTGAATTCTAATGAAATCAGGCCGTTTTTTTCATAAGCAAGACTACAAAATATGGGACCCCGATCACCGCAATAATCAGTCCAACGGGAATTTCCGCAGGCGCAACCACCGTTTTAGCAATAAAATCAGATAATAGCACCAGTACCATACCGACCATACCGCATACAGGAATCACAAAACGATGATGAAGGCCAACCAGCCTTCTGGCGATATGAGGAGACAATAATCCTACAAAGCCTATTCCTCCCGAAACAGACACACAGGCACTCACCAGTCCAATGCTGGACAACAGAAGAATAGACTTTTCCTTTTCGGTCGCAACCCCGAGACTTTTAGCTGTATGTTCATGCAATTGAAATAGATCCAGAACATATGACTTCAGCCAAATAACAGGAATTAAAATGACGAGCCACGGAATTACGGCAGCAACCAGCTTCCAATCAGCACTCCAAATACTGCCCGACATCCATACTGTCGCCATCTCGAAATCCGAGGCTTTCATTTTTAGCGACAGATATAAGCTCAAGGAACCGAAGCCAGAGCCAATCGCGATACCTACAAGAAGCAGCCGCTGCGGATCCAGACGACCTGCTTTCCAAGCAAATAAATAGATCAGCAGCGCAGCTACCAAGCCTCCAATCAAGCCGAAAAAGGGCATAGCCAGCGCTGCAGTCCAGCCGGTTGTTTCCATTTGTCCCTGGTAAAAGAACATAAATATCACGATGGCTGCCCCCGCCCCTGCGTTAATGCCTAAAATGCCGGGATCGGCCAAACCATTCCGTGTAACTCCCTGTACTGCCGCCCCAGCAATCCCCAGACCTAAGCCGACCAAGGCCGCAATCACAATACGCGGTAGCCGAAAATCAAAAATCACCAAATCCAACTGCGGAGTAGGGTGAATACGGAACAAGGTCTGAATTACTTCCTGTAGGGTCATGTCGAACTCTCCATGGGTCAGACTGACATAGGAAGCTGCTAAAATGAGCGCAGCCCCGCCTGAAAGTACGAACCACAGACGTTTCGCACTGATTTTACGCATGCTCTCCCCCTCCTTTTCTACGTATTAAGTACAGAAAGAAAGGGATGCCAATGACCGAGGTAACCACACCAATAGGCGTTTCAAACGGATAATTAAGAAAACGGCTCAACACATCAGACATGCCCAAAAAAACACCACCGATCAATCCAGAGCATGGAATGACCCAACGGTAATCTACACCGATTAAATATCGGGTAATGTGCGGAATCAACAAGCCAACGAAGGCAATTTTTCCTGCCAGCGCAACAGAAACACCTGTCAGCAATGCTACACAGAGCATGGCCCCCAGCTTGACCGGTAATGCCCGCTGTCCCAGCCCTGTGGCCACGTCGTCGCCCAGCGACAATAGTGTTATTGGCTTGGCCAGCAGCATCGCTCCCACAATTGCCACAAGAGCAAAGGGAATTGCCAATTGAATCATATCGGGGTCCATCTGATGCAGACGAGCGTTAAACCAGAAGCTTACATTTTGCGATACATTAAAATAAATGGAAAGAACGGCCGACAGGCTGCTTAAAAACGTGCCGATGATCGTTCCCAAAATGGCCATACGAACCGGAGCAAGACCGCCGGGAATCATCCAGGCTAAACCAAACACAATAGCCACTCCCAAAGCAGACCCCACAAAAGAACTTCCGATCAGGCCCATCGAAGTGGAGTTTGGCGCAAGAATCATCATTAAGGTAATCACAAATGCCGCCCCATCCGACACGCCCATAATTGAGGGTGAAGCCAAGAAGTTCCGCGTCATTCCTTGCATAATGGCTCCTGAAATCGCAAGAAAAGCACCGATTAATATAGAGCCGACCGCTCTGGGCAGACGCGAGTTTAAAACGACCTGATGATCCACATTCCCAGCATCAAAATGAAAAAAGCTAGCAGTTACCGTCCCCCATTCTATCGTTTTGGCTCCATACATCACAGACAGCAGTAGCGTTAATACGATAAATAAGGGAGAGACGAAGATTACAACATAAGGAGAGATCAACTTTTTTCCCATGTTCCTACCTTTACTGCGAAAGTCGGTTCATAACCGCTTCCAAAAAGGCAAGTTTGCTCCATGAAGTACCACCTTGAGCATTGGGATCTACAATATTGACGAAGGTTTTCCCATTCTTAACGGCATTGATACTGCTCCAAATCGGATTCTTCTCCAAATCTGCCAACGCCTGCGGTTGATCCTTGTTCTCTCCTTCAGAGAATTGCACGAACAGATAATCCGGGTTCATATCAGCCAATTTCTCCAGAGAAACCGCCTCTTGTGCTTTAACCGTATTTAACTCTTCCGGTACTTTAGCTCCTAGATCAGCATACAGCGAAGGATTGAAATATACATCTGCAGGATATACATACAGATTGCCTGTACGAATCCGTACCATGAGTACCTTTTTATTTTCCCATATTGGTTTGAGCTTCTGTTGGGCCGCCTCCGCATCTTGCTTGTACTTGTTCAGGATCTCTTTCGCTTTCGCCTCTTTGCCCGTAAGCTCTCCCAACATTAATAGATTCGCTTCCCAGTTCGTTGAAATATGGGATACTGGAATCATTGGAGCGACCTTACCTAGCTGTTCTGCCACCGCAGGCCGAAATTTAGAACTTCCCAGAATTACATCCGCTTTCAGTTTGAGGATCGTTTCAGCGCTAGGCTGCATTCGGTCACCAACGTCTGTAGCTCCTTCCATTGCTTTCTCCATGAACTCAGGGAATTTCCCGCCCGAGGTAACCGCCCCAGTTGGATTCACTCCCAGGACAGCCGCATCTTCCATCGCTTCCAGACTAGCTATAATAATATGATCCGTTTTGGCCAGCTTATAAGTCTTATCTAGATATGTAATCGTCTTGGCACTTTCTCCGTCAGAAACAGACGTTTGTGTCGATGCATTGTTATTCTTTTGGGCTGAGCTATCCACCTCCTGTACCTTTTCACCACATGCCGTCAACAGCAAACTTGCCGATAACAAGGTACAGATCCATACTGCAAACTTCTTCATAATCTAAAAGACTCCCCTCTACCTTCTTGAATTTACAGATAATAATTATCATTATCATTGATAACTATTATCAATAGTAGGAGAGAAATCGGTGTATTGCAATATTTTTTCTAATATTTATTAAAAAGAGAGCTGACTTCTCCTGGAATCATTGCAATTAGGAAGCATCAGCCTCCCCTGTTCTGTTGGATATCATTCACATTCCATTCTCTATAGAACTGCTCCAAATACATCTCCATCCATTGATGCCGGACCTCCGCTAGCTCTCGGGCATAAGTGGTGTTCATTAAATCCTTGAGCTTGAGCAGCTTTTCGTAAAAATGGTAAATAGCACTTTTACCTGCGGAGCGATATTCATACTGTGAATAGTCCTGACCTGGTTCATGCATGATACTGCCCTTTGAGCCTGCATACATAAAGGTTCTTGCAATCCCAATCGCTCCCAGGGCATCCAACCGATCTGCATCCTGTACAACCTGACCTTCCAGCGTTTCCATAGGCGGGTTTTGTCCACCATTGTAGGACATTGTAGCAATAATGGTCATTACGTGTGTGATCACGTCCGGATCGTTTACATGCAGATGCAGCCACTGCTCAACTTTATCCAGCCCCGCTTGTTTGGAATCATTCAATTTTTCATCCGCTACATCATGCAACAGTGCTGCCAGTTCACACACGAACGGATCTGCACCTTCTTTTGCAGCGATTTCAATGGACAGCTTCCTCACCCGGTCAATATGCCACCAATCGTGACCACTGTGGTCATGCTCCAACTGTTGCTGTACATACGGCTCTGCCTTTTGAATGATATTTACCCTTATCGCTTCCTGTTGCTCTGTTCGTCTGTTCATAAGTCACCTTTCAATCCCGTCCATATTTGCTATGTGAGAGGTTGGTTTATTTTTTTATATGCTTGTCCATTTGCTTAGCGCGAATCATCGAGAGCGCCTTACGGGCTGCCAGCTTCCCATTTGGGCTTCCATGCTTCACTACTTCTTTTAATATTTCGGTCGCTGGTTCATACCCATGATATCCCAAAAGAATACATGCCCGTTCCTGTACATACATATCTTCATCATCCACATAGGAAAGCAATGAATCCACCTCACTGACAGGTGTAATCGCCATTAAGCTGTAAAGAAGCTGACACCTCACGTCATCCTCCATAGATGAATCCTTTTCCAGTATAGCCTGTAATTCATGCATACAGCGAATATCTTCTGCTAGTTGTTCGGTGCTTATGTCCTCGTCAGACGGGTAATCCTTATGCAGCTGTTCCCAATCGAGCTCCGGGTTTTGCTCCAACTCTGCAATCAACGAAGCCGCACTTCGGTATATCGGTGACAAATCTGTTTCCTCGTGATTTATATAACATAATTTATATGCCAACGGTCCTTCTACATACAGGCCTACATAATTAGAATGATCATCCGTCCATAGAGGGACGATATGTTTGAACACCTCGATCTGCGCCATCCACTCAGTACTCTCAGCAAGCTCCTGTTCACTCAGTAATCGTAGCTGAACCTTGTGCCCTTTCTGCTTCTTACTATGGATCAGTAAAGCTTCCAGCGTATCGTCAGGCAGATAAATCGCTAGACGCTCAAACACCTCTCGTAAGCTCATTTTTTCACACTCCTAATCTTTTCTACTCCAAATCTACTATTTAAGTCCCGAAAAAGACAGGCTTTCTTCATTTTATTCTATATGTGTGTGGCATCCAACCTTAGGTCGAGAAGTCCTTAACTATGCAAAAAAGAACCTCCTCAACCACATCAGCTGTAGTTAACGGAAGTTCTTTATTAAACACTGATTCCCTTATCTTACTCCACGACACCAAGCTCGCGGTTTTTTTCCTTGAATCGGCTGTTATGAGAAGATACATATGCCGCTTTGTCAGCTGTCGGATCAATGTACAGCTTGGCGCTGTTGAGGGCAAGGGCGGCGTCTGTGAACGTACCTGCAATCAGATACAGCTTGCTTCCGTACTCGACAAAATCGCCTGCAGCGAAAATCCCCGGTAGATTCGTTTCCAGCTTGTCGCTCACGCGGGCATGCCACTCTCCCATATCCAGCCCCCAATCTCGCAGGGGACCGAAATCGGATTTTAGACCATGATTCACGATAACTGCATCAACATTCAGCATCTCTGTTTCGCCCGTATCTACATGATTGATCGTCACCTGCTCAATCGTCTCTCCGTTGTTGCTATGTAACTGACCTACCGCGTAAGGTGTGAGAACACGAACCGAAGAGGATTTCATACGGGCTACATTTTTCTCATGTCCGCCAAAATGATCCCGACGATGTACAACTGTCACACTCGCCGCAATAGATTCCAGCTCATTCGCCCAATCTACCGCCGAGTTGCCTCCACCGGAAATCAGGACGTGCTTGTCCCGGAACGGCTCCAGCTCTTGTACGGTATAATGCAGGTTTGTAACCTCGTAACGGTCAGCGCCTTCAATCTCCAATTTAGCCATTTTGAGAATACCATAGCCTACGGCCAGAACGATCGTACGCGTCCAATGCTGTTCCCCTGTGGCAGAAGTCAGCAGGAACGTACCATCTTCTTGCCGATCCAAACCCGTAATCTGTTGCCCCAATACAATGGTAGGCTCGAACGTTTTTGCCTGCTGCTCCAGCTGGTCGATCAGCTTTTCACATAAAATCGGGGTAACGCCTCCAACATCCCATATCATCTTCTCAGGGTATATGCGCATCCGTCCGCCTAGCTCATGCTTGGCTTCGATCAGCTTGGTTTTCATATCTCTCATTCCACTGTAAAACGCGGTATACATACCGGCAGGACCGCCGCCGATGATCGTTACATCATATAATTCCAAGGACTCTGTCACTCTGCAACTCTCCCTATCATAACTTAATATGTCTGCTTCTATTATAAGTGATAATAATTATCAATATCAATTAAGAAATAAAAACATATCTGTGACAGAGGTTTTTGTGATTTTGGAACTACATTTTATACAGTTATCTGGCTATTGCTTTTGTTAATCTTGTGTATTAGGCAGGGATTGATTCACTATTGCATGCAATGCTTTTTCATTCAACCCAGTCTGTACAAATTGAAAACGGTGGCCTGCCAGTCTCTGAACTCGATCTATGATCTGCCCGAGATGATAAGCCGTATGCTCAACCACATGGTAAACATCATACATATTTATATAGCCTGTATTATCCAATGCTGCACAGAAGGCAGAAAAAGCATCTTCAACTTCATCCATAAGTTGCTCACCAAGTATTGATCGTACATTCTGTGCTTGGATATGATCGTAAATTCATGCATGGAAGAATTCATATGTTCATTTCCTCCTTCATCTTTTCAGCTGTATTTTTTGAAAAAGTCACTTCCGTGGATTATCCAATATCGTTCAGCAGGAGGGACCTCTTCCAAAAAGTTCTGATATTCCCCTTTCCACCCCACCGGGACATAATGTTCGAAAGAAGCTGGCTCTGGAAATAGTGAGTAGAGAATTTTCTGGTCAAAATCAACATATAAAGCAGGACAGAATTCCAACACTTCATCCTTATGCTGGATTGCATCATCTAGCATCTGGAGCATTGTAGTGAGTTCTCCCGCAGCCACCTTATATTCACAGATGTGTTCCAAAAATGCTCCCGCTGTAGTCTCATCCAAAATAGCGATACCAAACCGTTCCTCCATCTCGGTATTCAAAAACCAATACTCTCTTTCCGTCACATACCAATTCCATTGTCCCTGAAAAATGACACCGACAATAATATTTTGTGCATATTCAGGCCATATTTTCATGAGCTTTTGTGTTCCCCTCCCTCACTTACAGCTCGATCCAAAACCGGTTTACACGGTTTCCATCTTCCTCTATGTAATCCTTGTCTGGTGTTCCGCCGTTTCGCAGAATCGTTCTTTTGGAACTGATATTATCGGAGTCGCATACGACGAGGGCTCTGGAAACACCCAACTCTTTTGCTTTGCCCAATGCCAGACTCAGCATAGTCACAGCGCACCTGTTCCCTCGTGCAGAAGGACGGATACCATAACCAATATGTCCCCCAGCATTTAACAGATGCTCGTTAAGATCATGACGGATATTCACTGCTCCGACGACCTGGTCATCTGCATCCATCAGCCAGTATGTCGAACTTTTAACCCAGCCTTCAGACAAGCCAATTCCATTTTTCTGTTGATTTAAAAACGTCAGCATACCTTCAAAATCATACGGTTCTATAGAAATTACCCAAGGCACCATTTGCTCCTGGCTTTTTTTCCATTCCTCATAAAATGAAAGATAAGTATCCTTCCAGCGCCGATCCGGCTCAACCAATCTTACGGTCTGCATCCCACTCACGACCTCCTCTTTAAGCGCTCCATATATCTACTAATGGTCGTCATCTTTACACCCCATAGTTCTTAGTCGTTGCTTCCAGGGTTTCATCTGTCTCCGCCAGCCACACAGAACTAACCTCAAACGTCCCCGGCTCGAAAAACAATGGGAATCTCCGCTTAAACCAATCCTGCATCGGCAAATTTAGTGCTTCCTTCATATCCACCCACAGCAGATCTCCCTCAGGGGGATTCTTTAATAGTTCACCTTCCGTTGCTGTAGCCAAATAGTTAAAGACCATGTATCTCAGCCCTTGATTTGGATCACAATATTCGTCGATTCCTTTAAATACAATTTCCGTAACCGTTAAGCCCGTTTCCTCCTTTACTTCGCGAATGGCTCCGTTCACAATGCTCTCTGGGAACTCTACTTTTCCTCCTGGAGCAATATAACCTGGAAACCCCTTTCGATTGGGTCTATTCATAAGCAATACCTTGGTTCCGTCTTGAATCATGCACATAGTATATATTTTGTGTGTCACTTCTGTAGCCAATCCAATCATACCTTTCTTTATTCACGATTCTCTATGATCTAGCTTTTAACTTTCTCACCGACATATTGTAATTGGTTAAATATAGTATTCCAATCAGAACAATCACAGTCCCTCTTCAAACAACTGCATACCTATAATTTCAAAGGAGACACCATCGCCTGCTTTAACGTGGATATCACCATTCATTTCTTCCGAATCTAAAACAAACGTAGCATCTCCTACAACAATCTCCAGACATTCTATCCCGCCTGCTTCGCCTTGCATCACTTGTTGTATCATTCCTTGAATCCAATAGTCGCCTAGCTTTGGTTGTGGGCGAACAACGCCTGTCTTTTCAGTAGGCCTCAGTCTTCTGAACCCTTCTATACTGGATTGAGAAATCTCAACCGAAATGACACAGCCAGGAATTAACTTGTCCAAGCTTTGTTTATACGGAACAACATACGCATATCCCGAGGTCAGTTCACACCAAAAAGATGTCCAGTAGCCGTATACTTTTTCCTCGCCAATACTACGAATGATGACCTTTTCATCTTTATTTACTTCCTTGATCTGTACGCGCATATTCGGAGTCCTCAGTAGATATTTTTCTTATAATAATAGTGTTTAAAGCCTCTAGGAGCCTCCTCAATGACACCGACTACTTCATACCCATGTTTCTCATAGAATTCAGGCGCTTGAAAAGAAAAGGTATTTAGTTGTATAAAATTACATCCTTTATCTCTAGCCATTTGTTCGATTTCATCAAGCAATTGCGAACCGTAGCCCTTTCCTCTATGGACCTGGTCTACCCACAAAATATCAACCTCCACCCAGTTCCAACATAGTAAACTTAGAAGACCGCCGATGACCTGACCTTCTCCATTTTTCAGCGTAAGATTAATCTCTTCATATTGGGTTTGAATATCTGCTGGGACGTGTTTTGCATTAAACTCAATCAACTTGTTTCTGACGAAACGAGCTTCATCCTTACTACTTCGACTCATTTGAGGTTCCAGCGTCATGGCTTAAATCCTCCAATTTAGAATGTATACTAACACTACTGATTCAATCTATAAAATACTAAAGTTAGAAACCTTTCATCTTCCCACTGTTATTTATTGTATATACTTTTCTAAGTTTAGTCACATGATTCATTTTGACCCGACGTAAACGCAAAAAAGCAGGCTCCCTATAAAAAAGAGAGCCTGCTGTCTTTTTTATCATCGTCAGGCTTACAGAAGAAGAGATGGGATGATCAGATAGAAATATCCAGTGATTTTCCAACCCCAGTAATATCACTGCCATTCGAGCTGCTGGCGCGAGTCATTTCCATATTGCTTGGAGCGGACTTTTCCATTTTTGGTGTTGACGTGCTGCTGGATTGAGAACTTTGCTGTGCAATCTGGGCTTCAATTTGTTTTATTTGCTGCTGAATCTGCTTCATTTTTGTTTCTTTTGTATTTTTATCATCTTTGCTTTGTTGTACCTTGTTGTACTCTGCTTCAAGCTGAGCTTTTTGCTTTTCCAGACTGGCTGTATTGTTGGCACTGGATGAAGATGAAGTACTTGCAATAGATATAGAATTGCTGGAAGTCGCTGAAATATTCATAGAAAAATTCCCCTTTTTAAAAGTTAAGTTTGAGTTACAGATGTGGGCTAACCGGTTCTAAGATACGCTATTGCATCCTAAAGATTAGGACGAAGGTGATATAGATTGTTCGAACATCTTGGCGATTTTATCGAATAAAGCCGATATTTCTTCATCTGTTGCATTCGATTCATCTGTGTTTCCCCATGCGTTTTTCAATGCAGAAATCAGATCTGTTTGCTCATCTGTTTCTGCAGATACGGAGCCGGATAGAAGCTCGGAACTCAGGACGTTTTGCAAATCACTCAGTAAGGATCTTTTTTCATCTACCGTAAGCTCTTTTTCAGATGTAGTGGTGTCATCCTCTTGATTGGTAGTCGCCTGAATATTCCATGCAAATGGGGGCATAATTCCACCCATCGCCTGCATCATTGGAGGCAGACCACTGCCATCAACTTCAGGTCGGAATGAGTCATCTTCAGGCGGCGCAGGGCGATTATTTTGGATGGATTCTGCTATCTTATCGAATAAATTGGATACTTCCGCATCTGTTGCTGTCGAAAGATCCACCCCGGATAACAAGTCACTGACTGCAGCCAAAGGATTTTTCGTACTGTTGTTGATTTCATTCGTTTCAGATAAAGCACTTGAAGACGTTAAGTAATTTTGTAAATCTGACAACAACGCTTTCTGTTCATCCGTAGTCAGCGCCACAGTATCCTGGTCGTACTTGTAGTCATAACTGTAGTTTTCCGTAGGAAGTGGAGCCTGCATACCCCCGGCATATTCCATAAATTCCGCACTTAATTCGAGTGAATCGTTAGATTTCTTGTGTGTGGTATGCCCCGTGTTATTTAGTCCATTCTCATTTGACTTCAGCGTATTCGAATTATCGTAGGAAGTCGAAGTCTTGATGAGATGCCTGTTAATGGATAGTGACAAAGTAGATCCCCTCTCAATGTACATAGTGTTTTTAGCTGCCCACCTCTCTTTCATCGGTAGCAAAACTGAAGGCAGCCTGAGGGAATGCTGAATGATAACTGAATGAATACGGACTGACCCATACGTACTCTTTTTCTTTTTTCCTAGACCATAGTCAAGGAAAGACCCCTCCGCAGGACGGGGAACTGAACCCTACTCCAGACAGGAGCAAGTAAAGGGATAATTTGTTACTCTTAGCAGAGAATAAATGAACGTATATTGAAAATTGAAGGTAGGGAAAGGTGTATGATCCGTATTAGTCATTTGGTTCATGAAAGACTTATGTTCCTATTCAAATTTTTGTACTCACCTGCATATGTAGGTAGCGTAACACCCAGTTCCAGATTTTTAGCTAAAAATATGATAGAATCCATTCCATGGAGTGAAGTTCATGCTGTTGCCGAGCTTGGTGCTGGAACAGGGGCAATTACCCAATACATCCCGTCTGCTGCTGAATTTCAACCTAAGGTTTTACTCTTTGAGAAAGACCAAACCATGCAGCAGAGTTTAAAAAGAAGATTCCCGAATTATCTGTGCTATTCCGACTCGCGTGAGCTTCAGCTTGCTATGAAAAATGCCCAAATAGAACAGCTTGATTGCATAATCAGCGGGCTGCCTTTTTTCAATTTTCCACAAGCGATGCGGAATCAAATTGTAGAACAAATTCATCTATCGCTCAGGGATGGAGGAATGTTTGTGGCCTTTCAATACTCTAAACAGATGAAGCAGCAGTTAGGTGAATGGTTTGATATTGAAGAAATCAAGTTTGTGCCCATGAATGTTCCACCCGCATTCGTGTATGTATGCCGAAAGAAAGCTTAAGAAAGGAGTACGGGTATGGACGTGGAATATTTAATTTCCATCATCGAACAATACGGCTATGCAGCATTATTCTTTTCTCTATGGCTTGGGATTGTGGGTCTACCCATCCCGGATGAAGTCATTGTGATGACTGGCGGGGCTGTAACAGGCATGGGCATACTTCATCCGTTACCCGCTTTTTTAATTGTATATCTTGGGGTTATATCAGGCTTGTCCTTAGGTTATGTATTGGGGAGAACCGTGGGCACACCGATTCTAGAACGTTTACGCCGGAAGAAAAAAATGGACAAGTACATTACGTTTTCGGAAAAATTGATACATAAGTATGGGAACTTCACTATTTGCATCAGTTATTTGCTGCCGATCGTCCGTCACATTATTCCTTATATTGTCGGAATCAATAAAATGAGCTTCAAGCGCTATGCCCTCTTCTCTTATTCAACGGGTTTGATCTGGACGCTGATCTTCTTTCTACTCGGGCGTATCTTTGGCGATCATGTACAGGCAGTAGGAGAACTGATTCATCGTTATGGCTTGCAGATGGCATTGCTTGTCATCATGCTGACCATTATATTTTTTATAATGAAATTAGTATGGGGAAAGAAAACAACGGAGGAGTAAAGGTAGAACACGGTCGGCTAGTCTCCTGCAAAGGAGGTGATGCCTGTGGAGGTTAAAGATACATTGATGTTGATGATTCAATTTGCGACATTGGTGATCTTGATTCTTTCCTTCAACAAAAAGAAATAGACCGCCCTCTGGAAAAGGTTAGCGGTCTATTTTACTAATCCAACCCTACAGCCACCGCCCTTATAAGCGGCTGTTGTAAAAGAGTGAGGATGTTAGAGCATCCTTACTCTTTTTTAAGTATATACCTATTGTCTATAGTTTATCACAAGAAAAACCATATTGACAATATGGAAAACCTTTTATGGGCAGCTTTCACCCTGAGCTATTTTTTTAATTGAAGCAGCTTAACCAGCTTGTCATGAATAGCCGTATTCGGGTAATTTCCACTAAATTGGGAGGAACCCGGACCCATTGCAGTTAGCGCTACATCAACGGATGTATGTCCTCCTGTGGTCCAGTCGATATAAAACTTCTCATCAGAACCTTTTACGGTAAAAGGGCCGTCCTCTTTGGAGACACCTTCACCGGATTCATCTTCCGCATCTTCGCCTTCAATGGCCAAACCGCCTGTTTCATGGTCTGCCGTCACTAACACCAAAGTATCTGGATGCGCTTTGGCATAGTCCTTAGCTACTTTGACAGCCTTATCCAGCTGCTGCCCAGCTTTAATGGTTAATTCACCTTCATTGTCATGCGCCATCTCATCAGTTCCTTCTTCCTCTACCATCAGGAAAAAGCCTTTTTTGTTTTTGGATAGAACATCAATCGCTTTCGCTGTCATATCCGGTAAAGAAACCGTTGGGTTGTAAGAATTGCCTAGTTTGTTATGAGCTTGGAACATTTCTTCATTGGCGAATAGACCTAGCAGTTTAGAGCCTTTGGCTGCTTTCATTTCAGCCTGATCTGTCACATAGCTATAGCCCAACTTCTTCGCTTGTTCCACCAAATTTCCTTGAGTCCCCTTACTAGCTTCCTCAGGATCTTCTGCCGGTGTATCTGGATGTTTGCCTGGTGTTCCTGCAGGGTACCAGAAATCCTCACCCCCGCCCAGAATCACATCCAGCTTGCTTTTCTCAAGATACTGCTTGGCAATCTCGCTTTGCGCGGAGCGCTTCTCAACATGCGCACCAAAGGCAGCGCCCGTCGCATCTGTCACTTGGCTTGTCGTCACCACTCCTGTAGACATGCCTGCTTTTTTAGCCAGTTCCATAATTGTTGTCACTGGTTTTTTATTCAAATCCATTCCGATCGCGCCGTTATACGTTTTCACACCTGTTGCAATGGCAGTTGCAGCCGCGGCAGAATCCGTAACCAGGTTATCCCCTGAACTTGTGCTAACCAGGCCGGTTACAGGCATGTTGTCCATTTCAAGTAATCCCGATTTCCCTACCGTCGCCAAGCGAATCGCGTTGCGACTTGCTTCTCCCATACCATCGCCGATAAAGAGAATGACATTCTTAGGGGCATCGACTTTCGCTGACGAGGTTTTCTGTCCTTTGGATACCTGTGTCGTAGTAGACTTGGTATTAGATGAGGCTGCAAAAGCGTTAGGGATATTAGCAGATAACAATGGCGCACTCAAAACGGTAATGGCACCTAAAGCAAGGATACTCTTTTTCATCGAACGCTTTTTCACAAGGTCACACTCCAATAAATTTAATATTCATATATGATAAAGTAATCATATATCTGCTTTGTAAAGCATCGTAAAGCAATAGATTACACGAATGTAAAATTTGGAGTGCTCACCTGTTTTTTATAAGACAAAAGAAGGCACCGACTCTTGGTATATCAAAGTCGATGCCTCTTATATTAAATCGCAGCGATATTTTTGCCGATCGGCATGGTGTAGTAGAGCGGCTTTTGCTGTCCATTTTGCTGATAGACTACAAGCAGAAGCGTGCGGCCTTCGGCAGTCAATGGGCTACCCCCACTCAGGATATGATCCAGACTGAACGGCAGTACATCCAGCACAGCGTGCTTTTGCAGTTCTTTTTCACTCAGCTTCAAGGAAGCAAAGGCTGGGATAATCTCGCGGTATGGCTGCGGCTGTTGACTGCCTACATCCGTTCCGCCTGTACTCTCCTTGCTCGCATCTGCCACAAAATCTGCAACCACAGGTGACAACAGCGCATCCGGGTGCTGGAGAACCATTTTCATATAGCTGGACCAATCATTCTTCTCCAAGCTATGCTCCCACCAAATTTTACGCGGCTTATATTTATGGTTAAGGAAATAATCAAGCTTCATCAGTCCAAGCACCATATCCATTCGCTTTGTTCCACGCGATTCCAGAAAGGACTGGAGACGTGTGAACAAGTCTTCGAGCTGATGTCCGATTTTTTGCCAGCCCTGTCCTTCCCAGTAGTCTCCGAATTCCTGAAAGAAATCAAAGGCGGACGAGAATTCACGCTCAATCAGATAGTTGACTGTATGATCCATACGATGAGAGTTCCAGTATTTTTCCAATACATCTTCCAAGCGCTTGAGTCGGACGATATCGGCAAAGGAAAGGACGTCATTGCTCAGCATTTCATACGGCGCAACATCCATATACGTATAGTTATACTTGTCTGCGTCGATACGCAGTCCGGTGCCACGCAGCATTTTGAGGAAGCCAAGTTGAAGCTCTTCCGGGCCGAGCGCAAAAACGTCATTAAACGTTTTACGGAATGTGTTGTAGTCCTCCAAGGGCAACCCGGCGATCAAATCCAAATGCTGGTCGATTTTACCGCTTTGTTTGACCTTGGTAACAGTACGAGAAAGTTTGGTAAAGTTCTGGCGACGCTTAACCAACTCATTGGTAGGATCATTCGTTGATTGGACGCCGATTTCAAAACGAAATACGCCCGGCGGCGCGTTTTCCGCCAAATAATCCAATACCTCGGGACGCATAATATCTGCCGTAATCTCAAACTGGAAGACACAGCCACGGTGATTTTCAATCAAAAACTTGAACATTTCCAGCGCATAATCGCGTTTAATATTAAAGGTTCGGTCCACAAATTTAATCAATTTAGCCCCATTGCCAATCAGATACAGAATATCCGACTTGGTGCGCTCGATATCGTAATAACGCACCCCGACCTCAATGCTGGACAGACAAAATTGGCAACTGAACGGACAGCCCCGGCTCGTTTCAAAATAGACAACCCGTTTCCCGAGTTCTGGGATATCCTCTGCAAAACGATATGGTGACGGCAGCTCGTTCAAGTCCGCTTTTGGACGACCCGGCATGATAATGACCTCTTCTCCCTTACGGTAAGCCAGTCCATATACAAAATGGAACTTGCGATCCCCTTCCAGCTCCTGCAGCAGTTGATGGAAAGTTTCCTCTCCCTCACCAACAACGATAAAATCCACATTCGCCAAGCGCTTCATCCAGTGCTCTGTATCGTAAGATACCTCCGGGCCACCCAAAACAATCTTGACCTCGGGCATAATCTTTTTCAACACATCAATGACTTTAATCGTCTCTTCAATGTTCCAAATATAACAGGAAAAACCGATGACATCTGCCCCTCGTTGAAACAGATCGGATACGATGTTCATCACCGGGTCCTTAATCGTATACTCCGCCAGCTCGATATCAAAATCCTTTTCACTGTAGGCTTTGAGGCATCGGATGGCCAGCGAGGTATGAATATATTTTGCGTTTAACGTTGATAAAATGACTTTCATAGGTCACAACCTTCTATAAGTTTGCATGGACTCTTACATCCTTAGTATAGCTATTCAAAATCCTCGTACACATCATCTGCAAAAATCTCATCCTCGCTCACCATTCCGCCGGTATTCCCCTGATTTTGAAAGAAATCAAGAAACGGCTTGCCATACTTGCGGAACTTCACTTCACCAACACCCTTGATCCGCAGCATGTCTGCCTCGGATTGCGGACTCGCTACGCTCATCTCTCGCAGCGTGGCATCATTGAAGATGATATAAGACGGTACATGCTCCTGAGCGGCCAGATCACGGCGGATCAGGCGCAATTGCTCGAACACAGTTTCGTTGACCGCGGCAGGGTAGGTATCGCGCCCCTTTCGTCCACGTGATCCCGCTCCACCTGCAAAAGCAGTGGCATGCCGGACCACACGCTGCATAACTTCGCGCTGGCCTCTCAGCACTTCAGCAGCAAGCTGCTGCAAGCGTACGACCGGATATTGCCCCTCGGATAGCATCAGATAGCCTTCCGAAACAAGAACATTGATAATTTCAGCAATTTCTTTTTCCGTTCGGTTGCCCATCACACCATAGGTTGGCAGGCTGTCAAAACCATACTGCAGCACCTTTTTGTTGCGCGATCCTTTCAACACCGAGGCTACCATTGAAACCCCATACCGTTCCCGCATACGATGAATGCACGAAAAAATCTTTTGCGCATCTATGGTCATATCCACCAGTTCCCGCTCATCTGTACATGAACTGCATATGCCGCAGGCTTCATGCTCCTGCGCTTCTCCGAAATACTCCAGCTGTGCTGAACGTAGGCAGCGAGTCGTGTAACAATAGTCAACCATCTGTTGGAGCTTACGGTAGTCGTTGCGCTTGCGGTCTTCATCCTGTGGATTTTGCTCAATCAGGAACTTCTGCGTCACAATATCTTGCGGTCCGAACAGCAAAATACATTGACTCGGGTCGCCATCACGTCCTGCGCGTCCCGCCTCTTGCACGTACGCCTCCATATTTTTAGGCATGTTGTAGTGAATGACATAGCGTACGTTCGATTTATCTATCCCCATGCCGAAGGCATTGGTTGCTACAATGACACGGATATCGTCGTACAGAAACCCTTCCTGGCTATCTTCACGTTCCTGATCTGTCATCCCGGCATGATAGCGTCCAGCCGCCATGCCTGCGTCACGCAGCCGTTGGTACAAATCGTCCACGTCCTTACGTGTCGCAGCATAAATAATGCCGGATTCACCCTCATGCTCACGGGCGTAATTCAGTAAAAAGCTGCGTTTGTCTTCCCCGCGCAGCACACTGAACGCCAAATTGGGCCGTCCAAGGCCTGTAACGAACGTCTCCGGTGAGCGCAGACGAAGCAAGCGCACGATGTCATCCATGACCTGCGGTGTCGCCGTTGCCGTAAACGCAGCCACGATTGGACGTTCATACAGCCCGTCCACGAATGGAGCCACAGCCAGATAGCTGGTACGGAAATCATGGCCCCACTGGGATACGCAGTGAGCCTCATCTACCGCTACGCAGGAAATCGGCAACTGAGCCATTTCATCGCGAAACCAGTCCAGTTCGAGTCGTTCCGGTGCGACATACAGTAACTTCAAGTCACCATTCCGTGCGGCTCGTATGCGATCATTCACTTCTCGACCACTCAACGTACTATTGATGTAGGCAGCAGCAATCCCCATCGTGGTCAGCGCATCCACCTGGTCCTTCATCAGCGAAATGAGCGGTGACACGACAATGGTCAGCCCCTCATGCAACAACGCGGGGATCTGGTAGCATATCGATTTTCCGCCCCCTGTCGGCATGATGCCCAACGTATCGTTGCCCTCCAGCATACTGGCCACAATTTTCTTTTGTCCCTCCCGGAAATCGGGATAGCCATAAAATTTTTGCAGCAAGTCCTGCGCCCGTTCCAATGTTGGTGCTTGTACACTCATAGTTTCAAAACTCCTCATATTTCTAGCGTCCTTGACGCATATCGGCTTTTCTTTCGTTACCTTTAGTTTACCGGGGTTCAGGGTAATGTTCAACCGCTAGAAGACTGCCAATCTGGTTTAGTCCCTTATGGCGTTCGCTGTTTTCTCATGATATAGTGAACACGGTGCCGAAAATTTGTCCATAATTATGAAGAGACACGGTTCCAAGAAGGAGAAAGAACCCATGAACAATCGGAAACCCCAACGGAAAAATCATACAAAATCTACGTCAAACGCAAGCCATTCCAAACGCAGTCATAAACCTGCCGGAAGATCTGGCTCCCATAGACCGGAAGCTCCACGGAGAACGAATGCTTTTGATAAAGCCCCTGCCAAAACATACATCGTCCAGGAGCCTGCCGAGCTGTTAAGCTTTTTAGTAGAGCATGTGACTGGCATGGGTCGCAACTCCATTAAATCAGCATTGGCTCGTGGGCAGGTGTCCGTCAACGGCATTCCGCGTACCGTGCATAATTTTCCACTGGAGCAAGGTCAGACTGTCGCTCTTTCCAAGGAAAAGGTAATTCCCGTCGTACCACTGACTGGGCTACGTATTTTGCATGAGGATGAAGCCATTATCGTTATCCATAAGGATGCCGGGTTGCTGTCCGTGGCTTCAGCGCAGGAGCAGGAAGTAACAGCCTATCGCCAGCTTACGGCCCATGTGAGACGCGAGCATCCGTACAATCGTATTTTTGTACTGCATCGTTTGGATCGTGATACATCAGGAGTGATGATGTTTGCGAAAAGCGAAGCCATACAGCAGGAAATGCAAAAAGCGTGGAAGGAAGTTGTGTATGAACGAACATACATTGCTCTTGTAGAAGGACAGGTTAAAAAAGCTGAGGGTACAATCACCTCATGGCTGAAAGAAAGCAAGACGCTAAAAATGTATTCCAGTCCTTATCCGAATGACGGACAACACGCAGTCACTCATTACAAGCTACTTCAAGCCAATCGGCATTTTTCTTTGCTGGAAGTACGTTTGGAAACCGGACGCAAAAATCAAATCCGCGTACATATGGAGGATATCGGTCATCCCATTGTTGGAGATAAAAAATACGGTTCCAAATCCAAGTCGATTGGGCGCCTTGGCCTACATGCGAGGGTATTGTCTTTTATTCATCCCGTCACCGGAGTATTGCTGCGTTTTGAATCCGACATTCCTAAAACCTTTTTGAATCCGTTCCGGGAGTAGAATTGAGCAAAGCATACGGAGATTAGATAGAAAAATAGAAGAGGAAATGAGGGGGCTGTAGAAGGACAGCACCCTTTTTTGATTGATTAAGCGGTATACCTCCGAACACCATCAGCCATTTTCATCAACTCATCCCATATATATATGGGCGTATTACACACTGGACAATCTACCCAACCATTTAAATAGGGTAATTGGGCAATCAGCTTGTTCTCTTCAATTTTTTGGGCATATTCGTGTAACCACTGCATATTAGCACCTCTATGATCTAATGAACGGGGGCGGATCGGTCGGGGAACCAGATTATCTGAATTTACAGGATCCTTATCATAGACAACCAGGGTGTCATTCTGTTCATCAGGCCAAATATAGAGCGGGGTACCGCAATGCGGACAATCCAGCGTATATTCGTCACCAGTATCGAAGCTTTGTAGCATATAAGCTATGCTGCGATAACCCTGAAAAGCGGCACCCGCAGCCAGAACATAGCGTTTACCGACATCTCCTTCGTGTTCTTTCGCATAGAGCATCATTTCTTCAGTCAATTCTGCAAGTCGGACAATGGCACACCGATATTGCGCGTAAATATATTCAGCCAGACTAGAATCCACTTTCACCTGATCCCTTGTAAATTCCAAAGGAACTTTGGTATGTAAGGGATTGTTATTCTTCGCTTCGAATATTCCGCAAATGTTATATATATCTGCACGAATCCCTATATCAGAACTTTTTAACGCAATGTCTACAAGGTAAGGTACAGCCGCAAATGTACAAGTATACAACGTATTTTGGTGATACAGTTCCTCCCAATACAAGGTGTCAGCCATTTCGCCGTCATATCCGGCTTGGAGCTGTTTTAACATTTCTGGGACGTATTGAGAAGAACCGTAGGGGCCTTGGAGCAGAGTCCAGGCCGGATCGGACAAAGCCAGCATCTTGATACTCCTTTCACCGTTTTCTTACAGTAACATGAGATAGATTTATAAAATGAGTTTGCTATCAAAAATTCATTTAACATCATAATTCTTAGCTTGTTACGTTTATTTCATTATACGCATATCAGTAGCTGAAGTTGCTTTTCTCATTTTACGCAATGTACAAAGTCACTATTTTTGAGGGTCTATAATCATATTCGGTTAAGATTTGGGCATTATGAAGATAAGATACATTAAATTCAGGAATTACGAACCTAAAATTTTCTATTACATTACGAATCCACTGTCAATTTCGTTCCTTTCCTGTATACATAGTCCACATTATAAGCCCTGTTACTTAAAAATTGCTGAGTAAGAAATAAAGTATATTAACGTTAAATTCCCATACATGTAAAATCGAGAGGATCTCAAGTGACCCTGCCTGTTTTTAAATATGCCAAACGGGTAAGACATACATATTCAAGTCTTTATTTTGTCCGTTACAGAACGGATTGTATGAATCGGTATATGAAGAGGCGTGTTGGGAATATTACGTATGAATACTGCGACTATAAGGGGAAATAGCCTATGACCATAACACCGGAACAGCGGATTACCCTGCACGGATTTAACAATTTGACCAAATCATTGAGCTTTAATATGTACGATATTTGTTACACCAAAACGAAAGAGGAACGCGAGGCGTATATTGAATATATTGATGAACAATATAACTCGGATCGACTGACAGCTATTTTAAAAAATGTATCCGATATTATCGGCGCCCATGTACTCAATGTTGCTCAGCAGGATTATGTCCCTCAAGGAGCAAGCGTGACAGTGCTTATATCAGAAGGGCCGATTGTGGAGGTACCGAATGAATCATATGCAGAGTCACCAGGCCCCCTACCTGAGTCTGTCGTGATACAACTGGATAAAAGCCATATTACGGTTCACACCTACCCTGAATATCATCCAGACGAGGGGATTAGCACGTTTCGTGCAGATATTGATGTTTCTACCTGTGGGGAAATCTCTCCGCTCAAGGCACTTCACTATCTGACTCATTCTTTTGACACTGACATTATGACGATTGATTACCGGGTACGCGGCTTTACACGTGATACGAATGGTCATAAGCTTTTTATCGACCACGACATTGCCTCGATTCAAAACTATATTCCCGACGAAGTGCGCAATCAGTATGACATGATCGACGTAAACGTGTATCAGGAAAATATTTTCCATACCAAATGCAAGCTAAAACAATTTGATCTGGACAACTACCTGTTCGGCTACACAAAAGAAAGTCTGAGTGAAAAAGAGCAACAAAATATATCAACACGACTCAAAATCGAAATGGACGAAATTTACTACGGCAAAAATATGACGTAAACCAAAAATGGATCATTTCGTTATACAAAGGACGATTGCTTAGACTGGAATTCAGCCGGGCTTTCGTCTTTTTTGGATACAAGATCATATATATTACTCAGCTTGATCTGTACAAGTGGAAGAATGTTCACTATGATAGGGGAAGAAACCACTAATTTAAACTATCAGCCTAGATGTTAGACTTGCTCCCGATTGTAAGCGCAATCAATTGATCACTATTTTGTTTTAAAAGACAAAGGAGGAATTTGCATGCAAGGCGGTATTGGCGGTAAAAATATTATTTTACGACTGGAAATTTCCACCGAGCACATCCAGTTTGGTCAATTGATTACGTTGGTAAACGAACATGGCGGAGATGTCATCGCCATTGACGTCATCCGCACCTCTGAGAAGGCCACTGTGAGAGATATTACAGTCACCATTGCTGATCCAGCAGAAATCGACCGAATGATCGCCCGGATTAAAAAAGCACAAGGTGTAAAGGTACTGTCCATCTCTGATCGCACCTTCCTCTTACATCTCGGGGGCAAGATTGAAATGCAGCCCAAGGTCCCAATTCAAAACCGTGACGACTTATCCCGGGTATACACTCCTGATGTGGCGCGCGTATGTATGGCCATTCATGAGGAGCAGGACAAAGCTTTCCGGTTAACGATCAAGCGCAACACTGTTGCTGTCGTCTCTGACGGAAGCGCTGTCCTCGGACTCGGCAACATCGGTCCATATGCAGCCATGCCGGTTATGGAAGGCAAAGCCATGCTGTTCAAGCAGCTTGGGTCCGTCGATGCCTTCCCGATCTGCCTGGATACGCAGGACACGGAAGAAATCATTAAAGCCATTAAGCAACTGGCCCCAGCCTTTGGCGGTATTAATCTGGAGGATATTTCATCGCCACGATGCTTTGAAATTGAACAGCGGTTACGTGACGAGCTGGACATACCTGTTTTTCATGATGATCAGCATGGCACAGCTGTCGTGTTGTACGCAGGGCTGATTAATGCGCTCAAGGTGGTCGGCAAAGCTCTGTCTGACGTCAAAATTGTCGTCTGCGGTATCGGGGCTGCAGGTGTGGCCTGTACCAAAATTTTGCTATCTGCAGGGGCAGTGAACATTATTGGTGTAGACCGGAACGGTGCGCTTACAGCTGATGAAACCTATGAGCATCCGATGTGGGACTGGTATGCGCAGCATACTAACCCCGAACGGCTGTCCGGCACACTATCTGAGGTTCTGAAGGACGCGGACGTGTTTATCGGTCTGTCGGCAGGCGGAATATTGCAACGAGAAGACGTGAAGCGCATGAAAGAAGCTCCTATCCTGTTCACCATGGCAAACCCGGTCCCGGAAATTAACCCAGAGGATGTCGAGGACATTGCAGGGGTCATCGCTACCGGACGTTCAGACTATCCTAACCAGATTAACAATGTACTTTGCTTCCCCGGCATATTCCGAGCAGCACTGGACTGTCGCGCACGTGAAATTAACGAAGAGATGAAGCTGGCAGCCGCAGAAGCTATCGCAAGCACAATCCGTTCCGATGAATTAAACAAACTGTATATTATCCCGGGTGTATTTAACGAGGGCGCCGTACAACAGGTGCGTAAAAAGGTGATTCAAGCCGCGATTGCGAGCGGTACGGCCAGAAGAGTGCCTAGAGATTTCAGATAAAAGAAAAGGATTGCTCCCGTAAAGCGGGTGCAATCCTTTTGTATAGAAGGATAGGGCTGTATTTCGGTATCCTTCACAGTGGTTATGATTTCCATTTAGAAAACAATTGACTGGCACGCTGGGCAAACTCCTCCAGGTTGATGCTGGAGTTGTCCAGCTTGTAATACCATTTTTTGATCGTCTCCAAAATCCATGAAGGAACCTTAACCTCGGAGAAACCGGAATAGAACGTATGATACGCCCACACCAGATGCTCCCAACGCTTGTCATCGCCTTCTTTTACATATTCAGATACATCTAATACCTTGGCGCGTCCATCTTGCATGAGTACATTTTTGAGATGAATATCACGAGGATTCAGCCCCCTGGACCGAACAAATTCCCTCGCCTTTTCCACGTCCTCAATGACCTGCTCCGGCACCGGAATTCCTTGCAGCAGGCAATCCAGCAGCGTAATACCAGATTCGTAACTAATGACAATATACTTATCGCCTTTTCCGTAATAATGAGGAAAATAATCAGAACCTTGCAAACGCTCATATACATCGGCCTCTGCATCTTTTTTTTCGATCGCCATGTCTGAATACACCTTAAACGCGTAGCCTGGCAACGTATCGAGCGTAAATACGGCCGCATCTGTCCCAATGCCGATACAGCGGACGCCTTGGGTGGCTGTTTTAATGCTAACTGGGTCATTATCCTCCGTACTATATACGGTCACTTGACTTATGATGTCGTCTGCCTGCCTCCATTGTTCTACCATGCGCGATCCCTCCTTCTCTGTTCTACCCATTTTAAATGAAGTTAGATCTATAACAGATAAATAGTATTACGGACCAGCTTTTGAAATAGCTTCAAAATAGGTTGGATTCTTTTGGGTGACACGAATATGTACCGCGTCTAACGTGCATCGGGCAGGAGCAGCTTTCTTAGCCCTGCATAGCTTGCCGCAGTTTCATAGGCTCCCGACACATCAGATTCCGGAATAGCATTCCTGTGATTGAACCAAATTACCCGCCAATTTGCAGCTATAGCTCCCGCCACATCATTACGCCAGGAATCCCCAATGTAGCAGCAATGCTCTGCTAAAGTGCCTGTCCGTTCGTTGACTATTTCGAAAATGCGCGGATCAGGCTTGGCATAACCAACAGTCCCAGACACAAAAATATGCTCTGCCGCAACATGATTTTCCAGTGTCATAGCTTTAATTTTGCTCATCTGATGTTCTTCAAGACCATTCGTAATCAAACCGACCAAATAGCCAGCCGAGCTCAATTCATCGATTAATGAGGTAGCCCCCTCAAAAGACTCAATTCGGTACTGTCGATCCAAGTATTCTTGTTGGACATGCACTGCCTGCTCAGGGGTAATAGCTACCCCGAATTCTTGTAGAGCCAGAATAAAACGACCTTCCCTCATATCATCCAGTTCATCCTGCCCTGCTTTCCCCTCCAATAGTCCTCCTTTAGCCGATAGTAAATCGCTGTAATAGCGAATACGGTGGTAGACTTCCTCATATGGAAAACGCTCACTTAGTCCTAATACTGTACGCAATGCATCACGTGTAGGGTGCAAATGATCGTACATCGTATCATCTACATCAAAAAAAACAGCCTTCTTTTGCAAGTTCATATGCCCACTTCTTTCTGTTAAATCTTCGGATGTCGCTCCTTTTCACCTTGTCCTGATATTATACCCGTTGGCCTGTTGCGTTGCACCCTGTCCTTCACACTGCGCTCCTGCATTCACACTTCACGGTTGCTAACATACACTGAAAAAGACCGCATTTTCGCAAACTCACTTTACTTCTCTACCGAGCTAATATAGGTATCTTGTCCTGCTTTGCCCGAAAGCGTTTTATTTGACAACACACGGGTAAAAGGTCACATTTTTGAAAAGATTCGTCATACAGGTTTACATTTCGTGTAAAATCACGTACCTTTTAGGGATGGACGCTTTATGGATGTATTGGATAAGGGAGGCATACACGATGGATTCCGGTTCTAACCTAGCCTATGGATCAGCTACACCTTTGATTGAGGCACTTATAGAATTTGAAAAGGAGCTCGAAGCGAACCGGCATTCTTTGAGTTTTGATTTGGGATTGATTATGGAGCAGGGCCGCGCGCCACGATATATGGCTACACCACCAGATGTTATTCCTTTTGCCCATGCAGGGGTGGACGGAATACATTATGGCTTTTTAACGGATTTTGGTCTTGAAAAGGACCTTTCACAGGCCCCTATCGTATGCGTATCTCCCGTCGATTGGACGGGTGTATGGGTGGTTGCCCGTCATTTGCAGGATTTTTTAAGTGTTGTTTATACAGAGAACAGTTCATTACAACGATACTACGCCAGTGGAGATGACTATTCTGGACATGCAGGTCAGCGACTGCCTCAGATTGTAGATGAACGTACCGCGTTTGTACGCGAATGCTTTCGGGAACGTTTTGGTATCGAACCGATTCAGGATATGGCTGCCTATATCGATAGTTTGCGTACAGAACGGAAGCACAATGAAGCAGCTCCTACGCTGAACGGCTTGGGCATTCAGGTATCTTCTTCTGCGAAGCATAGCTCTTCTAAGGAGAGTGCACTCTTGACCGTAACGGAGCCTTTCCTTTGGGAACAACAAGGCGAAGCTGTGCGTGAGTTATTCCACAACGGTTCGCGTGAAGCCAGACTGGCCTTTATTCGAGATGCCCAGACACGGCATCTGTTCACCCATTCTGCCCTTCGTGCTTTTGTAGCTGGACAGCTTAAGTTGATGGGCCTATCTGAGGCCGCAACATATCTGGAAGAGTCCTACTATACCGTTATTCCTGATATGATAGAATCATGACGAATTCCTTGGATTTCCCCTAACCTAACCGCCTCCGAAAAGGCGGCTTTTTGTGCTACAATAAATGAAAATAATAGGGTCGAACGGCCCGGTACGAATGAAAGAGAGCGAGCATGAATAATCATTCCTATCCTACTCCTGAAATCATTGAGGTTTGTCTGCTAGCAGGCAAACTGATGATGCAAAATGGAGCCGAGACCTATCGTGTTGAAGACACGATGTCCCGCATTGCTTCGGCATATGGCATATCCCAGTCCCATAGCTATGTAACACCCACTGGAATTTTTTTTGCCATTAATGATTCGGAACCTGCCAAGCTTATCCGGATCGTAGAGCGGACTACAGATTTGCACAAGGTGACCGAGGTGAATTCCATTTCACGTAAAATCAGCGCAGGCACTTTGTCACCCAGCACAGCCGTAAAAGAGCTTTCGGAAATTGAACGTGGTCCCCTCCGCTATTCCAATCGTGTACAGCTGATCGCTGCAGCGTTGGCCAGCGGTTGCTTTATGATCATGTTTGGTGGAGTGTGGAGAGATTTCCCCGGAGCTGTGTTGTGCGGCGGTATCGGATTTGCAGCCTTACAATATTTTCACAGGCTCGTTAAGGTTAAGTTTTTCTCAGAATTTTCTGCATCTTTTCTAATCGGCTTGCTGGCGGCTCTGTTAGTGATCGTCGGCGGGGGACAGATGATGGATAAAATTATCATTGGCTCCGTCATGCCATTGGTGCCGGGCTTGTTAATTACAAATGCCCTTCGGGATTTAATGTCCGGGCACCTTGTCTCAGGGCTTTCCAAAGGTGCAGATGCTTGCTTGACGTCTTTTGCCATTGGAGCTGGTGTTGCAGTTATCATTTCTTATATGTAATTTGGAGGAGATTCAAGCTTATGCTTGCACAATTATTCACAAGCTTTATTGCCACCGCTGCTTTCGGCATACTGTTCCATGCCCCCCGACGCTCGCTGCTGCAATGTGGTTTTGTCGGTATGCTGGGCTGGCTTGTCTATTATTCAACCACGGATAGCATGGGACCTGTGAGCGCCAGCCTTTTAGCCACGATCCTCATCGGCATCGTCAGTCAAGGTTTTGCTAGACTGTACAAAATGCCCGTGATTATTTTCAGCGTGGCAGGCATGATTCCCCTGGTGCCAGGAGGAATGGCTTATAATGCCATGCGCCAGTTCGTACAACAACATTATCCTCAGGCACTGGAGCTGGCCATGAGCACACTGATGATCGCAGGAGCGATAGCAGTCGGTTTGGTAATCTCTGAGGTGCTTAACCAAATCTTTCACAACATACGTTTTAAACCTCAGCGTTAAAAACGGAGAAATAACAAAGTAAAAAAAGCTGCCTCTAAAATCGCTACACTGACAGTGTATGAGACGATGTTGGAGGCAGCCTTTTTCTGTAGCTCAATATTAATCTACTCGCTTACCCAATATAGCCAGATCGCGCTCTATGCTGTCCAGCACGGCAACACGTGGATAATACCCCCACTGCTCAAAGCCAAACTTCCGCAGCAGCGCAATACTCGGTTCATTATGACCAAACACAAACCCCAACAATGTTGTAATTCCTAGTCTAGGACATTCATTTAGCAAGTGCTGTACCAGACGGCTTCCAGTGCCGGTTCCACGAGAATCCTCATGGACATAAATGCTAATTTCTGCTGTACCGTTATAAGCTGGTCGGCCATAAAAGGACTGAAGACTGGCCCATCCAGCAATTGTCCCCTTTTGTCTTAGTACCCACAAAGGGCGGTGGTTTTCCTCATGAGCCTCAAACCATGGAATACGGCTCTCTACTGTCACCGGCTCCAGATCTGCTGTGACCATTCGTCCTGCAATCGTAGAATTATAAATATCCACAATATCGGGAAGATCCTCCCTGCATGCAATTTCAATGGAAAAAGATTGGTCCTTGTTCATTATCGTAGCTGCCCCCCTATTGTGGTGATTTATTTATTGTACAGGACAAGCGCACGAACAGCTATATCGAGTTGTTTTGCGGATTAACCCCAAAGGGTCTTATAATAGAGCTTGAACATAAGCCAACGCTACATTAACCGATTTAACGACATAAGACGGGAGGTATGCTTCGGAGTCAAAGGAATCCGAAGCAGCTTAATATGAATATTGGAACTCAAATTTTGATTTTGGAAGTGTCTATGGGACCTTTTTTTGGTAATTCGATCATTCATCCTGTACTGCTCAAGGACGAGGATGGACTTACATTGATAGACTCGGGCATGCTCGGCCAATTGGAGCCTCTGCGCAAGGCTATTTCAGATGTGGGTGAGGATATAAGCCGTCTGAAAAGAATTATTATAACGCATCAGGATATTGACCATATCGGAAATGTTCAAGCACTGCTGGACTTGCTACCGAACACTGCCCTGCTGGCCCATAAGGATGACATTCCATATATGACAGGAGAACGACCATTTATAAAGCTGACGCCGGAACGCATCAATCTGATGGAGCCTGCACTCAAGCAACAAGCAGAGGATATGATTCGCAACCTGCCAGATTTGCGCTTTGCTCATATTCTTGAGGACGGTAAACATCTGCCTTATGGTGGAGGCATACAGATTATTCATACACCCGGTCACACGCCCGGACATATCAGCTTGTATGTGCCTGCACAGAAGCTGCTGTTGGCAGCAGATGAACTGCGTGTAGTCGAAGGTGAGCTGGTCGGTCCCGCTGAGTCAGCTACGCCGGATATGCCGTTGGCTCTAAAGAGCCTTGATAAGCTGACTGTATTAGATGCTGATAAGGTACTCTGCTACCATGGTGGTTACTACGATCACAACGTACAGGCACGTCTGCAAGCATTAAGTCAGTCAAGAGAGAAAACCATTTAAAGATATAAATTAGGGTGTAACAAGAGCTATAATGAATAAATGGACAGAAAGGATTGAGACTCTATGAATGAGAAAATTGCCAAATTGTATGATGAACTAAAGTCACAAGCTTGGGATGGTCTGCTTGTGACCGATCCCAAACATATTTACTACCTGACAGGCTTTGCCAGTGATCCACATGAGCGTTTTCTAGGGCTCGTGCTGCTTCGTGACCAAGAACCAGAACTGATTGTACCAGCTCTGGATGCAGAAGCCGCTCAAGCTGCTTCTTCGGTGACGCGTATATCCACCCACACCGATACGGACAATCCATATGATCTGTTACGCCAACGCACAGGTACCGGAGTGAAAGCATTCGCACTAGAAAAGGAACACGTCTCCGTCCTCCGTTACGAACAACTACATACTGCCATTGGCGCTGCTCAATATGTGGACCTGGGTCCGGTGCTTCAAGAAATGCGCGTGAGAAAAACTCCTGAGGAAGTACAACGTTTGAAACATGCAGCTCGTTTGGTGGAAGATGCTCTTCGTCACGGCCTAACCCATGTTCGCGAAGGGGTGACAGAAGTCGAGCTGGTAGCCGAAATTGAATACCAGATGAAAAAACTCGGTGCAGATGGCCCATCCTTTGACACGACAGTGTTGTCTGGACTCAAAACGGCCTTGCCTCATGGTGTTCCGGGGACCCGCAAGCTGCAACACGGCGATCTACTCATGTTTGATATGGGCGTATATTCCGATGGTTATGCTTCGGATATTACACGCACTTTTGCCTTTGGCAAGCTATCAACTGAGCTGGAAACGATATATAATACGGTTCTCCGTTCAAACGAAGCCGGAATTGCTGCCATTCGCCCGGGAGTTTCCTGCGCATCCGTAGACCAGGCAGCTCGAGCCGTTGTTGAAGCCGCTGGATATGGCCCTGCTTTTAACCATCGGGTTGGACATGGTCTTGGTATGAGTGTTCATGAATATCCATCTGTACACGGAGGCAATAACGATCTGCTTCATGAAGGGTTTGTGTTCACGATCGAACCCGGCATCTACGTTCCAGGTCTTGGGGGCGTGCGGATTGAAGATGACGTTCTGGTCACCTCCGAGGGTGTTGAAGTGCTGACCTCATTTCCGAAGGAACTGACCGTGCTGGGGTAAAAAAAGAGGGGCAACCCCAAGCCAAATCATGGCTTGAGGGTTTGCCCCTCCTCTTCTATCAAACGGAAATTGCGTGCGATGTACAAAATCGGTGTGCCGGCCGCAGTCAGTACAAATTTTAAGATGTAAGTGGTGAACAGCAATTCGATCCATATCCCCCACGCATAGCCGTAAAAGGCAATACTACAGAAAATGAGGGTGTCTATAAACGAGCTGATCATCGTGCTGCCATTGCCGCGAATCCAGAGCTGATGACGTTCCGGGAAAAACTTGCGAATCCAGGCGTACAGACGCACGTCCAGCAATTGACTGACTGCATAGGCTGTCAAGCTGGCAAGCGCAAGCCTTGGCAACAATCCAAACAGCTGTTGCATCGGGGTCTGGGCAAAATCCGTTGCAGTAGGCTCGAATTGCAGCACCATTTGCATCGTGACCGTCGTCATAATCAGAGTGAAAAAGCCGAACCACACAGCTTTACGCGCCTCTTTAGGCCCATATTTTTCATTCAGCAAGTCGCTGGCCATATACATAGAAACATACATCGTATTTCCCAATGTCGTGGTAATGCCGACCAGATCAATCGTTTTGGTTACCTGAATGTTAGCTAGTACAGTAGCAACACCAATCCAGGCGTACAGCCCTTTTTTACCGAACAACCGAAAACATAACAAAAAGAACATAAAATTGACGAGGACAAAAGCTGCCCCCCATAACAGATTAAACATGAAATCCTCCTAGTTTTGATAGCGCGGGATGGTTGCGAACCGCGGTTCATCCGAAGCAAGCCGGAAAAACATTATTTTAATGTATCATAGATTAGGATTCGTGAACAGCTATAATTTACACTGTCCTAAGCCTAATATAAAGAGCCGACCTTAAGGTCGACTCTAAGTATTGAGGTGCACAGTGCATGTGTTACATATGCGATAGATGCGATATGAGACTGTAGTTTACACCATCTTGTCTATCTTTTACTTAAGAGTGCGCCGTTGCATCCAAATCCATACCTTGATTGTTGAACACGTCTTGATCGTTCTCTTTGAGCACCTTGCCTGAAATGAGACCTGCGGTAATAGAATCATTGACATTTAACGCTGTGCGTCCCATATCAATCAACGGTTCGACTGAGATGAGCAATCCTGCCAATGCCACTGGAAGATTCATGGTGGAAAGCACGATCAGGGAAGCGAAAGTGGCACCACCGCCTACACCCGCCACGCCGAACGAGCTGACCGTAACGACTAGAATAAGCGTGAGGATAAAATCCCAGCTCGTTGGATCAATACCCACGGTTGGAGCAATCATAACCGCCAGCATCGCCGGATAAATACCAGCACAGCCGTTTTGTCCAATAGTCGCTCCCAAGGTCGCAGACAGATTCGCGATGCCATCGGACACACCAAGTTTTTTCGTTTGCGTTTCAACATTTAACGGAATGGTCGCCGCACTGGAACGAGAAGTAAAAGCAAAAACCAGTGTAGGCAATACCTTTTTCACATACGTCACCGGATTATAGCCGAACAAGGCCAGCAAAATAAGATGAATGATAAACATGACCAACAAAGCCACATAAGAAGCGAGCACAAACTTGATTAGCTTCAAAATTTCATCTGGATTGGTCGTAGCTACTACTTTAGTGATCAGTGCTAAAATACCGTAAGGTGTCAATCTCAGCACCAGCGTTACAATCCGCATCACTACAGCGTACACTGCATCGATCACTTTACGGAAGGTTTGCGCCTGTTCCGGTTTTTTACGATCCAATCCGAGCACAGCCACCCCGATAAAAGCCGAGAAAATAACCACCGCCAGCGTCGACGTACGACGTGCTCCCGTCATATCCTCAAAAGGATTTGAAGGAATAAATTCCAGCACCTGCTGTGGAATGGTCATGTCCTGAACTGTTCCAAGGCGCTCTTCCATCTTCAAGCCCTGTGCTTGTTCCTTTTCTCCACCTTGAATCTCAATGGCCTTTAAATCAAATGACAGACTGGTTACAATACTCACTGAAGCAGCAATTGCCGTTGTAATCAGTAGTACTGCAATAATGGACACGCTGATTTTGCCAAGGTTCTGTCTTCCCTTCAAATTCATAATAGCCGAAATAATCGACACCATGATAAGCGGAATAACGACCATTTGCAGCAAACGGACATAACCATTACCTGCGAGGTTGAACCAATCAACTGATTTTGTAATGACCTCTGAGCCTGCCCCATAGGCATATTGTAGAATAGCCCCGTAGATCAGTCCGAAGCCAAGTGCGGCAAATACCCTTTTTGTAAAGGAGATGTGCTTTTTCTGCATCCAGACCAACACGCCGAGCAGTGCAAGCAGCACGATGACATTCAAAATAATAAAGAAGGTATCCATATATCATTTCCTCCAAACTTCAACGTAAGATGTTTTCTAAAGTGACCCTTCAATCCGAAGATTACTATATCACAAAGCCAACTATTTTTGTAGGTTTTATTGAAATAAAAATAATAAAGATGCTTCAGCTTTAGACTTTATGTAAACGCCAAACAGCAAGCCTTCTTAAAATGAAGGCTTGCTGTTTGTTATCCTGAACACAACGATTCGTATTCAATTCATTCGTAGATTTTTTTAGCTGTTAGACGATCACTGTATATAACAGTTCCTGTTCCTTAACCACTTTATGCTGATTCCCGGCAGGTTCCAACTCGCTAAACTGATCTACATTCGTAACAATAACAGGCGTTATCGTTTCGTAACCAGCCTTGCGGATTTCCACCAGGTCAAACTCCAGTATAAGATCGCCTACCTTCACGCGATCTCCTGCTTTAAGATGAGGCGTAAAATGAAGTCCTTTTAGTTTAACGGTGTCCATCCCTACGTGAATGAGCATTTCAAGTCCTGAATCACTCACCAAGCCTACAGCATGTCCGCTTTTGGAAATAGAGAACACTGTGCCGTCAACTGGGGAAACAACCCGACCTTCGGAGGGTTCAATAGCCCATCCTCTACCCATAATTTCTTGAGAAAATGCAGGATCATTAACTTCACTGAGCGGTTTAACTTCACCCATAATTGGGCTGAATACCGGGATTGTCTCACCTTTCGGAAGTGAGCTCACCGCAGATTGTGCTACTCCCTTAGTAGAAATGCTACCGGCAGCATCTGCTACTTGTGGTGCCTCTTCGTTCTTTTCATCTGTAAAACCGATCACATAGGTAACAATCGTAGCAACCACAAATGCAATAATGAGACCAAGAATTGCATACAAGAAAGTCGGTCCAATAAACATAGCCAGACCAGGTAAACCAACGAGTCCCCCAACGACGTACGCTTTTGTGCCAAACAAACTCATGAAGCCCCCGCCGACAGCTCCGCCGATCAACGCTGCCGTAAACGGTTTTTTAAACCGCATATTAACACCATACATTGCAGGCTCGGTTACACCCATAATAGCTGTCAAGCTCGTGGAGAAGGCCACTGTTTTGACTTTGGCATTTTTGGATTTCAAGAATACGCCAAGTGTAGCACCAGCCTGAGCCAAGTTAGCTGCTCCCATAATTGGAATCATGTAGTCATAACCCAGCGTTGCAATCGATCCGATCATAATCGGAACCAACGCGTAGTGCATACCAGTCATAATGATCAGGGAGAAGGTACCGCCGAGCAGCAGACCTGCAAGTGCACCTGTATTTTCAAACAACCAAGAGATACCACCAGACAGGCCGTTACCAATAATAGAGCCGAGCGGCCCTACAGCAACCAAAGTCAAAGGTACAATAATCAATAAAGTCAGTGTTGGGACAACAAGCAACTTCAGTGATGCATGAGTATACTTATCAATGAATTTTTCAACATAGGACGCCAGCCAGATCGCGATAACAATTGGAATAACGGTCGAGGAATACGTGGCCGCTGTCACCGGAAGGCCAATAAAACTAACCTTCACATTCGAAGCCAGTAATGCTGTAATGTCTGGATGTAAAATAGAAGCACCAATCGCCGCACCAATAAACATATTACTGCCGAGTTTTCTAGCAGCACTGACAGCCAGAATAATAGGTAGGAAGTAGAACGCACCATCACCTATTGCCGCCAAAATCGTATAGGTTTGACTCTTGTCAGACATCCAGTGCATAGCTACCAATAGGGCAATAATCCCTTTGATCATACCTGCACCGGTGATCGCCGGCAAAATAGGTGTAAACATACCCGCAATAAAGTCGAACAGTTGGCTGATCGGGTTTTGTTTTTTCTTGGATGCAGTGCTTGCGCCTGTTTCACTTTGCGGTGCCTTTGACATGTTGCTCACCAACGATTTATATACATTAGCTACATCATTACCGATAATAACCTGAAACTGGCCGCCACTTTCCATGACTCCCATGACACCATCCGTTTTTTGCAACTGCTCTTTTTGAGCTTTCTTATCATCATGAAGATTGAAACGCAAGCGCGTCATACAGTGAATGACCTGCTCTACATTTTCTTCTCCACCGACCAATGTAAGTATCTCTTTGGATAATTGATTTCGATCCATGAGGTGTTCCTCTTTTCTTTTTAAGGTATGAATTGTGAAAATTGGGAATAAAAAAAACCTGAATACAGAAAGCAGACAGCTTTATAAAAGCCAATCTTCTTTCAGCATTCAGGTTTTGCCTTCTAGTTTAGAAGTAGCAATCCTAAATCCCTGATCATCTATAAAATCATTGATTTTTAATGATGCGTTCGATATGAATGGTGAGATACAGCATCTCATCCTGGGACAAGCTTCGACCATAGATCTTAGTCGTATAATCTCTTATTTTTTCCGCACAAGCATAAGCGTCCTTATATTGTACCTTAACCATATCATGAAGGGAATTATCTGTATTTTGTACAGGAGTTCCATTCATAACCCGTTGGGCAAAAAATTTGAGATGTGTAATAAAGCGGTAATAGCTTAATGACTCTTCATCCAGCTCCATTACAAAAAAGCGACTTACAATGTTTATGATATCCTTGACGATATTAGTCAGGGTTATCGTTTCACGCATTTCACTGTTAAGCTGTGCATTCACCAAATGTAAGGCAATAAACGCCCCTTCATCATCTGGAAGTGTAACCCCCAGCTTGTCCTGAATCATGTGTAATGCTTTGGTTCCAATCGCGAATTCTTTGCGGTACATTCGTTTGATTTCCCAGTAAAGTGCATTCTTGATGTCCATACCCAAACGATAACGCTCTATGGCAAAATGGATATGATCTGTCAGCGAAATATAGATGCTGTCATGCAACTCTACACCAAGTATCGTTTTGGCATATTGGATGATTTCATCAGAAATTTCAACATACTCAATAGGGATATCAGACATCAGGGTCATCAATTTACGGGAAACCTCGGTACTTTCAAGCTTGAAAATTTTCTCGATTTTCTCCTCTTCAATCTCATCGCCTGTGTTTTTTTTAAAAGCAATTCCTCTTCCCATAATGACTAATTCTTTCTGCTGTTCATCAATGACCGTTACGACGTTATTATTCAGCACCTTTGCTATCTTCATTCCATCACCTTAAGCCGCTTGGAGTAGTAAAAAAAGGCAACACCAAAACTGACACAAAGTGCCTGTTTATGGTTTTGCCCGATATGCTCAGTAACAATCCATGATTGTGCAGTTTTGAATAACTGTCATCATAGTATCATATAAACAACTGAGCTGACAAGATTTTTTTGTAAACACTTTCATGATGTAATTATGTGCTGTCGCTGCATCTTAATTGTTAGAGCTCTTTTCCACATTTAAATCGGAGGAAGCACTGATGCGGGATGCGGATGCAATTTTGGATTGCTCCTCTTTTTCGTCCACAAAGCCCATAAAATACGTAATTACGCCAGCCATAACGAACGAAATCAGCATACTCAAAATGGCGTAAACAAATGTAGCGTCGGAAAACAGTGGTAAGCTAAGCAAGCCAGATAAGGCTGTAAAAGCAGTCAATTTCACTTCAAACAGACACATACACGCCCCGCCAACAGCCCCGCCGACCAGTCCCGCGATAAGCGGTTTTTTGAAGCGCACATTAACGCCGTATAATGCCGGTTCAATGATTCCAAACATAGCCAATATGCCTGTGGAAGCAGCTAGTGTTTTGACTTTGGCATTTTTGGATTTAACACATACACCGAAGGCCGCGCCTGCCTGAGCCATTACTGCCGCCGCAACAACAGGAGTAATAGAATCATAGCCATTCGTAGCCATGGATTCTATTATGTTCATCGACATCATATATTGCATGCCCGCAAAATGGAGCACAGGTATCGTCCCGCCAAACAGCAGACCCGTAAATACTTCCGCATCGTCAAACAATGAAGCAAGACCATCTGACAAGTTATGAGCCAGGGTCGTCCACAGCGGACCAAAAACAAACAGTAATAAAGGCACAATAATGATAAGCGTCAATGTCGGAACGACCAATAGTTGAATAGAATAGCGGTCGAACCTACTCAACCCCTTTTCAATCTTTGATGCAAGCCAGACAACAATAAGGATCAGTATAAAAGAAGCAACATACTGTGGCTCCACCACGGGTAAATCGTCTGAGTTCATTTTTAGGCTGGATTGCAGCAGTTCTATAATGCCAGGATGAAATGAGCAGGCCGCAATTGCCGCCGCAATAAATAAATTGCTACCAAGCTTTCTTGCCGCATTTACCGCTATCATAACGGGCAAAAAATAATATACGACCCCACCAATGTACCCTAAAACAGCGGAAACTTGAGTATCAGAAAAAAAATCTAAGAACAATAAAACAGGCGCAATCACCTGAATGATTCCTCCACCAATTAGCAATGGCAAGCACGGAGTGAATACACCTGAGATAAAATCAAACAGGCGGCTGAACGGATTCCCTCCTCTATTCGCTTTATCTTTGTCTCTAGTCGGTTCCTGTTTATCTTCTCCTTCTACCTCCGAGTTTATTTCCTTAGAAAGTAATTCACGATCCATAACTGCCTTTACCCCTTTTATATGTATATTGAAGACCACATTCGAACGTATTAAAGCTAGCTTAGAAGAAGCTTGTAAAAAGTGGCATTCCTTATACTACTTATATTCCTTCTTTTTTACAATAGTTATAAAAGCACAGGTAAAGCCTTTTAATTTCTTACTCCTGATAATTTACATCAAACTTACATCTAAACACCTAAGACCATAGTTATATATTTTTTGTTTGTTTTTGGGCAAATATGACTATTCAACCGCCTGTTAATTATGTAAAATAGGTCTAACCTACTTTTTAGTAAATCATGGATTACTTCCCTTTCACATTCTTGTTCCTTGAATACAGCTGAAATATACATAGAATCCGAACATTTTCAGTCTTTTCTTCAAGCAAAGAAAGGAAACAAGTAGATCATGGCTGTCTAGTATCTCATTGGACAAGCGGCCTACATCAAGCAGGGCAATCCGTCTGTTTTATTACCATCATGTGAGAGGAGAATTTTCATGAAGCTTTTTAATCGTTCCCTAGGCGCAAAATTGCGGATTATGTTTTTGCTGATTCAACTCTTTGCGTCCCTTTTGTTCAGCATCAGTTTCTATGCAGTAGCCATGAGTATCATTAATAGCAGTGTCATGCCTCAAGTAGATCAATTGCTAGAAACTGGAGCAAAAAATGTGTACCAGGATCTCAATATCTCCTTGGCCGTTCAAGCTCAGCAAGGAAGCGGTTCTGGCTCCAGCTCTGCTATACAGATGGAATCTTATCTTCAGGACAAGGTCGACACCCTCAAATTAGAATCAGCATATATTGCGGTGCTGAAGGATGATGGTAAGGCCGAAGTTGTCGCACGAAACGTAAAATCAGCATATAAGGTCAAGGATACTCTCGTTCCTGTCGAGGATATTAAAGAAGCAAAACAAGGCGAGATGAATATCAGTGGCATTTACAGCGACTCGCACGGAGTACACAAAACCGCCTTCTTTGCCATATCAGGCAGTAATCTGATTCTTGGCGTGAACGAAGATGTTGGATTCGTACAGGAAAAATCCCAACAAATACTATGGATTTGCATAGGTATTACACTGACAACACTTATACTGGGCGGAGTTATTTCTACCCTTGTCATACGTAAAGTTGTACAGCCCATTGCCGAATTGGTTCGTCATAGCGAAAAAATTGCCCAAGGTGATCTTTCACAAGACACGAAGGTTCATGGAGTTAATGAAATCGCTCAACTTGCCCGCAGCTTCCAATCTATGTCTCATAACTTGAAAGAAATGATTGGCCATGTGCTTACTACATCAGGTGCAGTTGTTAAAGGGTCGGACGAGCTGCTTCGTCGGACTGAGGCTATGAGTGTAAAAGTGCAGGACTCTACAGCTGCCGCTGAAGAAGTAGCCAAGGGCAGCAACAGCATCGCTTCTGCTGCTGCTGAAAATGCGCAGGCTATGGAGGAGATTGCTCAAGGTGTTCAGCATATCGCTTCCTCTGCCAATGATGTATCTGATCAAATCAGTGAAGCGACGAAAGAAACGGTTAACGGTAATACGCTTGCTCAAAAAGCTGTAGCTCAAATGTCACAGGTAGGACATGCTGCTGATGAGTCGCTTCGATACATACATAGTATGAATGAACGCTCAGAAGCTATTGGTAGCATCGTTTCTGCAATTTTCGATATTACAAAGCAGATTCAAATGTTGTCCCTGAATGCCTCCATTGAGGCTGCCCGTGCGGGCGAGCATGGACGGGGCTTCGCTGTAGTTGCCGGGGAAGTTCGCAAGCTCGCAGAGCAATCCAAAGAAGCAACACAGGAAATTTCGGACTATTTGGTTACCATTCAGGAAGTATCGCAGCAATCTGTGGACTCTGTGACCCAGGTTAGCCGTGAGATTCACTCGGGAACAGAAATGGTTCAGCAGGCGAGTTTCGCTTTTAACCAGCTAAGTGAGCTCATGCAAAAGATCAACGCTACGATTCAAACCGTATCCGCAGCAACAGAGCAAGTATCCGCCAGCTCGGAGGAAGTATCTGCTTCCGTGGAAGAAACAGCTCTCATTGCTGCCAATGCACAGCATATGATTCAGGAGATCGGTTTAAATGCCGATGAGCAACTGAATGAAATGGAAAGTCACAGTGAGGTTGTTCGTCAATTAAGCCAACAAGCAACTGAGCTGCAAAAGGCGGTCCAAAAATTTAAAATTAAGTAAGCTGAGCTGCTAAAAAAGGTATCTCTCAGTCACAAAAATGACTGTAGAGATACCTCTTTATTTTTTAAAAGCGATTTTAAAGGATCTTCCATGAAGAAGTTTATGAATCCATCCCCAGAATGCGATAAACTTGCTCCATATCTAAATGAGCGCGTACCACCTCTGCGACACGGTCAAACTCTTGTTCCTTGGCTTCACGTACAGTAAAAGTGCTATCTAAAGCTGCCAAGCCCTTGGCTTGTCGCAATCCATCCAACCAGGACCGGCGAAAACGGTCATTATCAAACACACCATGCAAGTAGGTTCCCCATACCTTACCGTCAATCGTGCCCCAACCTTCCTCAAAGGCGGCCCCTTCCCCACGCTGAATCTGGAATAATGTTTTCATATTCGTTGAGTCTGGAGTCCTGTCTATAGATACATGTGGTTCCGTGACATACTCCGTAACACCCATATGTATTTCATAACCTTCAATGATTGGCTTGGCGGCAGAACCTGAATCAGGTGCAGCGCTTAGCAAAAGCGGGCAATGATTAGACAGGGTTCCTTGAACACGCACGGTTTGCTTTTCCTTTAAGAAGGTCGTGGATAGAGCTAGCCATCCTAATCCATCTGCCTGCTGCGGCAACCCAGATTCGACGGCATCGGGGTCAAATAGCGCTGTGCCCAGCATCTGATAGCCCCCACAAATACCAACCAGTTGCGTGCGTCCCGTCTTCATGGCCTCTCGAATGTCTTCCTCCAGCCCTCTTTCCCGCAATTCCAGCAGGTCTCCGATGGTGTCTTTGGTTCCCGGTAAGATAATAGCGTCAGGTACGCCCAATTGTCCGGCCTCTGTGACATAACGTACGCTCACGTCAGGCTCTGCAGCCAAAGCATCCGTGTCCGTAAAATTGGAAATACGCGGATAGCGTATCACCGCTATATCTAATTCTTTATCTTTTGCTGACCGCTTAGGCTTCTTGTCCAGTACGACCGAATCCTCTGCTTCAATACGAATGTCCGGTAAATAGGGCAATACACCGAGTACAGGAATACCTGTCCGTTCTTCCAGCCAGTCTAATCCCGGTTGAAGCAGAGACAAATCGCCTCTGAATTTGTTAATGATAAATCCACGGATACGCTGTACTTCATGGGGTTCCAGCAATTCGATAGTCCCTACCAGAGAGGCAAAGACACCGCCCCGGTCGATATCCGAAACCAGCAATACTGGAGCATCCGCCCAGCCTGCAAGGTTCATATTTACAATATCGCGGTCCTTTAAATTAATCTCTGCTGGGCTGCCCGCCCCTTCCATAAGCACAATATCATAGGTATCACGCAGCCGATTCAGCGCATCCATAACGGTATGCTTGGCTTGTGGCAAAAAATCCTTTCGGTAATCAGAGGCGCTCATATAGGCATAAGGTACACCGTGTACAACAATTTGTGAGTGCATGTCCTTGACCGGCTTAATCAGAATTGGATTCATATCGGTCGTCGCCTCAATACCACAGGCTTCGGCCTGCACACCCTGAGCACGTCCAATTTCCTTGCCGTCCTCAGTAACATAAGAGTTTAACGCCATATTTTGTGACTTAAACGGTGCGGGACGATAGCCGTCCTGCAGAAAGATCCGGCACAGTGCAGTCGTTACTACGCTTTTGCCCACATCCGACGCTGTTCCTTGAAGCATCAATATAGCTGCCGGGTTCGTGCGGGACGGTTCGAAAGTTGACAATTGCCTCTTCCCCTTTAACGAATTCATTTCAAATCTGGTCACAACCCGTACAAAATGACAATAAACAACAATAAAACAGTCTCCAGCAATTCGTTTAAAGTTCCGTATATATCTCCCGTAAGTCCACCCAAGCGGCGGTTAATACGGTTTGCCGTGAAGGTTCCAACACCGTAAGCCAAGACCGGAAGAAACACAAAACCTAGCGAGATTGGAAGGCTCTCAGAATATGAAAGGAACGTCTGTAAGTAGGATCCTGCCAACGACAGATTCCCAGTCCCCCTTGTTGCTGTAGCCAAACCTGCCAGAAGATATTGTCCTACGGCAGCACTCAGGGTCACTAATACAGCCCAGAATACGGCCAACCCTACGCGGCCACCACTCATATCAGCAAAACGCGCAGCCAGTCCATCATCATTACGGGCTTTAGGCCAGCGCTTCATCGCATGTACCATAAACCAGCGGCTCCAAACCATCGGAAGCAGCAGCAAGCCAGACACATTCCGTTCAACCAGCACCGTATATAGCAAAGAAGCCTTGAGCATGAGCAGCAACACGCAAGCAATAACGCCCATTGCCCCTACACGGCTATCCTTCATAATCTCCAGCATCCGTTCACGGGATCGGTAGCTGAACAAGGCATCAGCTGCATCCATCCACCCGTCCAAATGCAATCCACCCGTCAACCAAACCCAGACAACAAGAGTAAGAATCGTACACGGCAACGGCGGCAGCACCATAGAAGCAAGCGCCGCAAAGCCCCAGACGATGATGCCAATGACCACTCCCACCAGCGGATAATAACTTGCACTGCGTTTAAGCAAATCCGGGGAAAAATCCAATTCCGCCTTCACCGGAAGACGCGTTAAAAATTGAAAAGCAGCAGCAACAGCCTGACGTTCGCGGCTCATAGCTTATATTCCAGCCGTTTGAGTTCTACGGGAATACCCGCCGTCACCAAAAATACTTCATCACAAAGACGGGCAATCCGCTGATTCATAACCCCACTCAAATCCCGATACAGCCGACCAAGCGGATATTCGGGCACAATGCCGTCACCAACCTCGTTGGTCACGATGACAAGCTGCCCCGGGTACTGCTCCACAGCTGCCGTCAGTTCATTAATGGCAACTTTGGACGCAGCTTCGCCGTCCTCGCCTGCGGCCAGCAGCACGTTCGACAGCCACAGGGTCAGGCAGTCGACTAACACCATAGGCGCGGGTGATGGCTGCGACGCTTGATCGCCGCCAAGCCGTCGCAGCAGCTCCGGCAGCGCCTGCGCTTCCTCCAGCGTCTGCCAGTCGTACCCGGCAGACTCGCGCTGGACCCGATGAAGGGCGATGCGCTCCTTCATCTCCATGTCGTAGGCCTGCGCCGTTGCAATGTAGCATGCGCCAGGCGCGCGCGACATGCATAATCGCTCGGCAAAGCCGCTTTTCCCGCTGCGTGCCCCGCCGGTCACGAGCGCTTTCATCGCTGCGCGGCTCCCTGACCGTCCGATACGCCTGCATCGGCAAAGGTCGCCATTTCGCGCATAATGCGGCACGCCGCATCAATCAGGTGCAAGCTCAGCGCACCGCCCGTGCCCTCCCCGAGCCGCATGTCCAGATGGAGCATGGGCTCCAGCTTGAGCTGGCGGAGCACCGCCGCATGTCCGCGCTCGTCCGAGGCGTGCGAAGCAAGCATGTACGCCGCGCTTGCAGGCGCAAGCGCGCGTGCAGCGAGAGCAGCCGCGCCGGAAATAAAGCCGTCCAGCACCACTGGACAGCGATGTGCGGCTGCGCCGAGGATGACGCCTGCCAGGGCGGCAATCTCCAGACCGCCGACCTTGGTCAGCACGTCAAGCGCGTCATTGGCATCCGGCTGATTCACCTCCAATGCGCGGCAGACAACGGCTATTTTACGGGTAAGTCCCGCCGAATCTACACCTGTCCCCCGGCCTACGATAACTTCCGGCTCAAGCCCGGTGAGCGCACACACGACCGCAGCGCTGGCTGTCGTATTCCCGATGCCCAGCTCTCCGGTAACGAATAGCCGTGTGCCACCTTTAACCGCTTCTGCTACAGCTTCAGCTCCGGCCAAAACTGCTTGTTCCGCTTCCGTACGCAGCATGGCTGGCCCTTTAGCCATATTCGAAGTGCCCATGCGCACCTTACGATTCACCAAACTCGGGTGAGAGACATCCGCATTCACGCCAACATCTACTACCTGGACATCAGCGCCCGCATGACGTGCCAGCACATTAATTGCTGCGCCGCCTGACAGCATGTTATACAGCATTTGCTGCGTAACCTCAGCTGGAAAGGCGCTAACTCCCTCTTCACACACACCATGATCCGCAGCCATGACCATCACCGTTTTACGATCAAATTCAGGCTTATCCACGCCAGTAATTCCTGCTAACTGGATGGCCAAACTCTCCAGCTTTCCAAGACTTCCAGGTGGCTTCGTTAATTGGTCCAAATGTGCTGAAGCTGCCGAAGCCGCCACTCCATCCGGCTGGGTAGTGCTATCGATCAGCTGACGCAGCTTGTCGTTCATATCTTCCACTCCCTGCTCTTTTTTTAGTATGTTCCCAATCTCCTATTGGTCTGCTGTAGACGCAGCGCTTCTGCGCAGCAAGAGCTGCGGCACACCGCTATCGGGATGCGGAAGCATCACAGGCTCAACACCATATACACGACGAATCCGGTCCTCTGTTAGCAAATCCGATGAAGTACCCAATCCTTCAACCATTCCATCCTTAAGTACAAGCAAATTATCGCAAAACTGTGCCGCCAAATTAAGATCATGCAGGACAGCAATGATTGTCACGCCCGTTTCTTGGCGCCATTCTGCCAGCAACTCCATAAATTCAAGCTGATAGCGCAAATCCAGATAAGTCGTAGGTTCGTCCAGCAGCAATACCTGTGGCTCCTGTACCATCACCTTTGCTAATGCTACACGCTGTCGCTGTCCCCCACTCAAGCGGTCCAATGTTCTGTCGGCCAGTGAAGTTAGACTCAATCGCGCTAGGACCCGATCCGTAATCGCCTCCACATCAACTCCCTTTTCCCTGCCTAGCCAGTCCTGATGAGGAAACCGTCCCATTTCTATAACTTCCCTGACGGTGTATCCCACTGGAGGAATTCCCTCCTGCTGGAGTACGGCTACAAGTTGGGAAAGCTCTTTTCTGCTGTAGCTACCGACCTTTTTACCATAGATATGAACACTTCCAGAAGTCGGCTGATCTACGCCAGAAAGGAGATGCAGCAACGTCGATTTTCCACTCCCATTCGGACCAATGATCCCCCACCAAGCTCCTTCGTCTACGTTCCAGCTAATATTCTTCAACACATGGAACTTTCCATAAGCACGGGTCAGGCCTGCTACCTCTAGCGCCCGATCATACACCTTCTGTAATTCACTTTGTTTGGTCACAACAGATCCCCCCTGCGTAGCTTCTTGTTCCGGTACAGGAGATACGCGAAGAACGGTGCCCCAACAAAGGCCGTCATAACGCCCAGAGGAATTTCCATTGGGGCCAACAACGTGCGAGCCGCCGTATCTGCCCAAGCCATAAAAATAGCTCCACCCAGTGCAGATAACGGAACAATCATCCGGTAATCGGGACCTGCCATCAGACGAATGATATGAGGCACAACAAGTCCAACAAAGCCAATGACTCCACATACCGAGACAGCGGCAGCTGTCAGCAAGGTAGATATGATCAGGACAGATAGCTTCGTCGCATCTACATGAACCCCCATATGAGCCGCTTGACGTTCTCCCAAAGCCAGAATATTCAGCACCCGTGCCCGGTTCCATAGAAACACCAGCCCAACGATCACGTAAGGTAAAAGAATTCCCGTATATGACCAACCGCGCAGACTGAGACTTCCCAGCGTCCAGTACAATATTTCATTGACTGTTTCCTTCGACATGGCTGCCAGAAAAGAAACAATGGCTCCCCCAAAAAATTGCATCACCACACCTGATAAAATGAGGCTTTGGGTCGGAATTTTCCCACCTTCACGCGCCAACGTCAACACCATCCACAGCGTCAGCATGCCGGTTATAAATGCAACTAGCGGAAGCGTCCATATACCCACAAATGAAAATTGAAGCCCCCAATAAATCAGTACTGCTGCTCCGACCGAAGCTCCCGAGGATACCCCAAGGGTATACGGATCAGCCAAGGGATTACGCAACACACCCTGAAATCCGGCTCCCGCCAGCGCCAGCGCTGCTCCAACCAACATTCCCAGTAACACCCGTGGCAATCTGACCTTCAAAATGATCTGCTCTGAGGATGTATTCCAATCCGGTGTAAACGTATGACCTAACCACGGTAGGTGGTTGATCAAAATACCTGTGAGCTGGCTGACCGGAAGACTGACCGAGCCGATGCCAAGACAGAGTAGCAGCGTCAGCAGCAGCAAGACAAGACCTGTCCCCCCAAAACCGATCAGTCTACGGTTCATTTGAAAATTTCAGGGTACACGCCCTTAGCCACTTCCTTGAGCCCTTCCGTTACGCGTGGCCCCGGACGACTGATCAAATTATCATCCACGGCAAATACACGATGGTTACGAACAGCCGATATTTGATCCCATCCACTACGAGCTTTAATGATATCGCCGAGGGTCTGGCCTGTTTTGTCGTCCTTCACACTTTTGCTGTACAAAATCACGTCAGGGTTTGCAGCTATAATATTTTCCTCACTGATTTGGTACCACCCCTTCTGCGTAGCACCTACATTTTCACCACCTGCTAATGTTATCAGCTCGTCCATAAACTCGCCTTTACCCACTGTCCAGCCTGGTGAAAACTCGA
>RCUE01000031.1_pt1 | contig 71609 bp, 67 predicted proteins | sample 2166111 | NCBI WGS metagenome assembly RCUE01 (sample SAMN09930795, study PRJNA488358) | compost metagenome | feature: garden; material: soil; isolation source: compost soil in phenylacetonitrile-enriched culture | place: Germany: Experimental Botanical Garden Goettingen | collected 2016-01-27 | reverse complement strand
TTAATTACTCACCACATGATACCACGTATTTGAACTATCCTGCCCGTTAGCTTAACGTCGCGGTTCAGTCTACAGTTTTCAGCAGGCGACCGTAGGATGCTGCTATGAAGGATCTGGAGATGAGACGGAGGGACTTGAGACCATTAAGGCATCTGCCTTGTACTTGTTGCCTCAATTATTTTCTTCTACCAAATCTTCTACCGAAATACGGATATCTGTAATACCTGACGGAACCCTATTTATTGTTGGACAGGCTATAGGAGCTTTGTAAAACCCATCAAAACTTTATTTCAACGCACTCGTAATGCGTAGGCCGGGGGTTCAATTCCCTTCACCAGCATTCTATAAAACTCAAGTACAGCGCGGCTTCCAAGCTTTTTGGAGACCGCGCTTTTTTTGTGATTTTGGACAATCTTCTACCATTTTTCTAACCTTTAGTCTAGTAAAGGTGGGGCTATTTTCGCATTTTCGGAATCATACAGTTCCTGAAACCAAAGCTGTTTTTTAAAATCTTATTGAAAAGGTGTGGATGACTAATATTGAAAAAAACGGTACTGCTGATTATCGCGGCTAGCTTTTTGTTGTTTATTATAACTGTTCCAGATCAAGCCTTTTACCACCATAGTATACAGCCTCAGGTTACCATTGTAGGAGCTTAAACGTAAGCAAAGCAAATCCCCGCTAACCTGAACTGGTCGGCGGGGATTTTTGTTGAACAATCTAAGGACAGTGTATTGTACAGTACCCCTTGTACAAATTTATAATTCTCAGAAGTGATGAATTAATGTGTAATTAAAAGCAATGCTGCATTACAAATAATGTATACCAAATAAGCTGTCTGTTATGATTAATTGAATTGGCAGGTTAAGACAAAGTAACCATAAAGATCGGATAAATAGTCGAAGGGGTGCGCTTCAATAATATGGTTATTTACCTGCTTATTAACCAAAAGAAAAAATAGGTACTAACTATAAGCGCTTCTCTTCTTCTTCCGAATTAGCATGGTCAGCAAAAGGAGGACAGGCAGTGCAATCTGAAAAATCGGCCAGACTCGAACCAAGGCTACATGAAGACCGAACCACAAAAATTCGGTTAACCTAGGGGAGAGAAACGTAAGAGCATATATGATGATGCTTAGCAACAGTAACGCAGGTTTATATCTAAAGGGGGTTATCGTTTTAAGCCCTATGACGGCACCAAACATAAACCCCGCCGTTTTGACTCCGATTCCAATAAATAGAATCATCGTAAACAGGACATCAGCTCTCTCAACAATCTTCGGAAGCTGAATTAGTTGAGTAACCTCAAACAAGGGATAGGTGCTTGATGCCGCCCATTCTGGACCTAGAACCAGGACTGATAGTTCATTCATAACGATAAGGAACACAGCAGTGATCCAGTAAACAATGACGATCGATCGCTGTAATTTACGTTTGTCCGTGACAATCTTGAACAGCACAAGAAAAAGTACCGTCTGCCCGAAGGGAAAAGACACGATCTCGGGAATGGCAGCCTTCACTACGGGAGTTAGACCATTCTCCAATACAGGAAACAAAAATTCAAAGTGAATGAGTCCTGTAAAAGGAGTAAGCAATAATAAAATGCCATAACCAAAAACCAATAGAAGAAGGAAGATATGACATAGAAGGAACCAGACCCTCGGTCCAAACCACACTACATCGGCACAGACAATTAACGCTATAAACGTAATAACTTCGGTAGGAGTTCTGTTAAGTAATGTCAATGCGCCGAGCTCACCAATGTCCCTGACACTCCTGGAAGCTTCATAAGCAAAGTAACTGATGAACAGAAGACCACCCAGACTACCAACCCATTTTCCCCAATAATGGCATAGGAGTTCATACAAATCCCGGTGTGGGTCAAGCTTATGCATGTATAAATACATGATTAGCAGGACGAAGCCTGCAAGTGCACCGGTCAGCATGGCTAGCCATGCATCCTGCTTGGCTTTAGCCCCCAATAGGAATAATGTTGTACTGCCAACCTGAAACAAGGAAAAGGCGATAGCTAACCCGGATACCCTGGTGACGGTTTCCCTCATATTTTTTGAGTCCCTTCATACAAATTGGTTTAGGTTTGACTTCCGATACGCTTTTGTAGGAGTCCAGGACGCTTAATCCGTGCATCCACTCGAATGTCCAGTTCTATCCTCTTGAATTCCTGATCCCAGTCTTTTTCCACTGTCTTCCACTTTTTTGGGAAACTCCGGTGAATCCGGTCAGCGAAACCAGTTGCATCTACCCCAAGTTCCTGAAGTTTAGCCCAGCCTTCATTTATCGTACTGGTCACTTCTTTTGCTATTTGTTCTTCCAGATCATGTATGGTCTTCGTCTTGGAAATATCCTTAGTGCATGTAGTTTCATTTAAAGTCCCGTTAATTTTCACTCCAACCTGCATAGTGTAATGAGAATTCGTTTTTCTGGGTGTAAGCTTTACATCAGCAGAGTTTACTAGCAGGGAAGAGTACATTTCCCTATTAGATTGTTCACCGCATGGAAACGAAACTTCAGTGTTGTTAACCTTTTGAGACAGATAAGATACTCCCAGACTCTCTTTCTTGTTGAGAAACCCTTTGAGCTTCCCTTTTTGGAACACCGCCAATTTAGTCAGTGCCAGCTTGAGCGGGGTTGAGGTTTTTTTGAAAACATCCAGACTCTCTGCTTCCTTCTCGTCCTGGTATTCTCTTTCTCCAATCAACTCGGCGACTGGTACTCCAATAGATTTGGAATCCGAGTTCATGCTTAATACGAAATCATAAACCCTAACTTTCGGAAACAACGATAAAATATCGCTCTCTTTGTCGACCAATTCAGCCATAGCGGCGCCTTGAAGTTTTTCAGGCGGCAATAATTTCTTTAATAGATCGGATGCTAGTCCGTCCGTTACAATCATATTTACCATTTCCCTCGCTTCCGTATTACGAAGATAAAAATCGATTAAACGGTCCATTCCTTTCTCAGCCGCTCTCCTACCGATAAATACAACACGATTATGTGCTACGTAAATTCGTCTTGATGTTTTTAAATTGCTGTATGATAACGCCTGGTTATAGGTTTTAGACTTTACAGAGAATACATGGGATGCCGGTTGGGAAGCCCCTCCTGTTCCTCCACCGGTACCACTTGCAAGGGCGGAGGGAACAATAATCTGATAGGACACCATCCACTGTCCGTCGTCCATCATATCTACTCCTGTAGCCGCAGTTACCCACAGCTCATTCAGTTCGACTCGGTTCCAGCAACCCGCCAAAATGAATAATATGACCAAGGCCAAAATAAATCTGCCTAATTGGGACATATCGGTTCCTCCTTACGCCATGGGATCTCGGCTGTGTTCCCCCGCTTGTTCTGCAAATGATTCCTGTTCCGTTGCCTGTCTTACTGGATTGACATCCCCAATCATTTTCGGCCGTTTCTTCATCTTCCACCAAGGTACACGCACAAACAGGTCTTTCATATTGCTCTTATAGAAAGGTGCTAGCGGCATCATATAAGGAACGCCAAACGAATTCATAGATACTAATCGAACGAGGATGGGAACCACGCCCGCCAAAACGCCGTATAATCCAAACAAACCCGCTAACAGCATGAGTCCAAATCTGAGTAAACGAACAGCTCCCGCCATATTGATGGCAGGTAGCACAAAGTTGCAGATGGCTGTGAATGATACCACAATCACCATAGCAGCGGAAACCAAACCCGCCTGAACGGCAGCTTGTCCAAGAACCAAAGCCCCAACGATAGAGATTGCAGGCCCTACGGCGCGCGGCATTCGTACTCCTGCTTCGCGGATAACCTCGAAGGTCAGCTCCATTAGCATTGCTTCAAGCAGGGCTGGCAATGGTGTATTCTCTCTCTGTGCAGCCAAAGTGATAAGCAGTGTTGTAGGCAGCATTTCTTGGTGAAACGTAGTTGTTGCAATAAAGAACGAGGGTAATAGCAATGCCAAGAAAAAGGATGCCATCCGAACGATCCGAAGAAAAGATGCCAGATCATAACGTTGGTAGTAGTCCTCACTGGAAGAGATGAAACGAAAAAAGGTTACGGGAGCAATCAGGGCAAATGGGGTCCCATCAACCAATATCGCTACTTGCCCTTCAAGCAAGCCCCCTGCTACAGCATCCGGGCGTTCGGTGTTGTATATAGTTGGAAAAGGTGTCCATACCCCATCTTGAATAAATTCCTCGATATATCCACTTTCGAGAATACTGTCCGTGTTAATGGAATCTAATCGTCTGGAGATTTCCTTAACCACCTCTGGATCTGCAATGCCTCGAATATATGCCACCGATACCTTCGTCTGCGTGTATGATCCGATAATTCGAGAATCAAAGTGGAGTTCAGTTGATTTGATCCTTCTCCGGAGGAGTGCGATATTGGTGGATATATCCTCTGTAAACCCCTCTTTAGGACCGCGAATTACTGTCTGCGATGTTGGCTCCTCAACCGCTCTTTTAGCCCCCCCGCTGATAGAAGCAGCAAAGGCCTTGGAGCTGCCTTCGACGAGGAGAGCCACCTGTCCATGAAGAACGGCATGGATAAGTGCTTTCTCATTTTTAAGGCAAGTGATGCCCCCAATAGGAATACGATCCATCAACCAACTTTCAACATTACGATCAGAGAGATCCCCATTTCGAATACCTGCAGTAAGTTCCTCCAGCAGTGTCGTTAAAATTTGCTGATCAATCAGGCCTTGAAGAAAACCTACAGCGAGAACCGGATTGCCCTGTTTATCGTTCAAACAACGAAGAATGAAATCCGTGCTATGTCCTATTTCCTGCTTCAGCAGGGTCACGTTGTCCTTAAGCGTGCCACTCAGCTCCTTGGATAACTCAGTCGATTTTTCATCATCAACTGGCTTAGGGCTGCTGCCATTTTTAGATCGTGAAGGCTGTTTAAACAGCCATTTTTTTAACTTGTCAACCATGGCCATATAGTTCCCTTCTAGATATCAGTCAACTGTAATATGCTACTATTCCACAGTTTATATGTACTGTTCTTGTCAAAAGATGGCCGCATATCAATCCATTGCAGCTATGTTTATTGTGGAGATGCCCGTAAGCTTAACAGTGTACTGGCAGTGCTTCTTTACTTCCAATTTACAGGGCGATGGGCTATTTATGTTCTATTTAAGGTAGATAAAAGACATCATCATCAGCTGACTTATCTGCCTGACGTTCGTAAACTTCTAAATTAGCTGGGATGGTAGTTCTATGTCACGTAGATGACTGATATCTCTCATCGGTGGGCGTCCGAATAAACGAGCGTATTCTCGGTTGAACTGATAAGGGCTTTCGTAACCGACCTGAAATCCTGCCGTTGCAGCATCGTAGCCTTCCGTGAGCATCAGTCGACGTGCGCTCTGCAATCGAATGATCTTTTGATACTGAAGGGGGCTCATTCCCGTTACTCTTTTGAAGTGCTTGTGAAAGGTTGTTGGGTTCATGTTCACTTTTTTTGCTAACTCTTCAATGACTAGCTGTTCAGAATAGTCACGATTGATTACATGTATTGCATTTGAAATACCTTGTGCATAGCTTCCGATCACGGCGAACTGCCTGAGTAACGCTCCTTGCTCTCCCTCCAGCACACGATAAAATATCTCCCGGATGTAGAGTGGAGCTAGTATCTCGATATCCGTGGGTGAATCTAAAAGATTGACGAGGCGTAGAATCGCATCTAAAAGAAAGGAAGTGGACGGATTAACCAAAATGCCCCTTCCCGTGACTCCCTTTTTCTGCGAACTAGATTTCTTGCTTATATCTATAATGACATCAGGGCTAAGTGTTAATTGTAAACTTAGGTACGGCAACTGTGGAGAAGCATGAGTGATTTTCCCAATCACTGGTAGATGTACGGATGCAACCATATAACTGGACGAATCGCACATGAGGCTTTCCCCAACAAACGTGACAGTTTTAGAGCCTTGGGCAATTATGTAAAGAGAGGGCATGTTGAGGGTATGTGTCGGTTTCAACTCCGCGGATGCGCGCCTGAAACAAAGCTCTGGAATCGCTGTTTGGTGTAAACCATCCTTAGGCGTATGCCGTGCTATTTGTTTAGCTAACTCCGTAATGAGTTGGTTCAAACTTATTCACCAATCCTTTTTCATTTAATCTGATATGAATATTGTAATTCAAACCGGACAGGAATAGGCAAGGAACGCGTATGAATCGTCTATCTGCTTTATTTTGATATTTCTTATAATTCAAGGCGAAAGACAAATTTCCAGATGAAAGAAGGATTCGGAAATGAGATTAATCCAGAATGCAACCCTGTCCGGAATCAAAGATAAAGTTGTTGTCATTACGGGTGCAAGCAGTGGGATTGGTGAAGCAACTACACTTTTACTGGCTGAGCATGGGGCAAAAGTCGTACTTGGGGCACGGCGACCTGAGCGCCTTGAAGCTCTTGCGGCCCGCATCGCGGAGGTTGGCGGTGAAGTCGTGTATGCTAGCACAGACGTCAGACGGCGGGAGGACGTAACCAAGCTCATCCATTTGGCATGTGAGCGATTCGGCACGATTGACGTTCTCGTGAATAATGCCGGCGTGATGCCGATTTCTCCCCTTGACGACTTGCGTGTTGAGGATTGGGAGGACATGATCGACGTCAACATTAAAGGTGTTTTGTACGGCATCGCCGCAGCACTGCCTGTCTTTCGCAAGCTGGGTTCCGGACATTTCGTCAACATTGCTTCTACAGCAGGACATAAAACTGTACCGCACCAGTCTGTTTATTCTGCCACGAAATTCGCTGTCCGCGCCATCTCTGAGGGTTTGCGACAGGAAGCCGGTGATAAGGTGCGGGTAACGATCATTTCACCCGGTTTGGTTCGGACGAATTTCGCTGAAGGTGTGACGAATCTGGAGGTGAGGGCCCGGCTCGAAGAGTCTCGTGACCAGTTCGCGTTGCCACCGGAGGCGATTGCCCGTGCCATTGCGTACGCGATTGAGCAGCCGGTTGACGTTGATGTGAATGAGATCGTAATTCGCCCCACATCTCAAGTGTAAGGTATAAAGGGTATGATAAGTAAGCCAGTGCTTCAGCGAAAGTAATGTGGGTGCGATTACAAGAGCACTTAATCCCTGGACAGGACAAAAAAAGCAGGCCAAACGAGCAAATGTACTCGTTGAGGCTTGCTTTTTTTGCTCCTATAGGAGCTGAGCAATCCACATAGAAACCGGCTGAATGACTTTTTAATTTATTTTCAAAAAGACATTGAAATCTTTGTAACTACTAGTTATAATACAAGGCATAACAATTAAAAGCGCTTACATGAGAGGGGGTGAAGCAGATGAAGATTGCCGGAATGAATATTACGTACAGGTATTTTCCTTTCGAGCACTTCTTGGACCAAGTCGCCGAGCTTGGGATTGAGCACATCGAGCTGTGGGCGGGCGAGCCTCATTTATACGTCTACCGGAATGTTCTTGGCAACTTGAGGCACGTGAGGCAGCAGCTGAAATCCCGAGACATGAAGGTCGTCTGTTATACGCCGGAACAGTGTGTCTATCCCTTCAATATTGCCGCTTCTGACCTCCAGCTACGGCAGAAGAGCATCGATTACTTCATAGATAATCTGTACGCGGCGCTGGAGCTGGAGACCGATATGATGCTTGTGACTTCAGGAATAGGAGACTTCGCTGTACCGCAATTGGAATCATGGAAATATGCGAGCGACTCCATCTATCAGATATCCAGGGTGGCTGAGAAGGAAGGGATGACTTTAGCGTTGGAGCCTCTGACCCGATTCGAATCGAATCTTATTATCGATGCTAAGGGAATCAAGAGGATGTTGGAGGAGATCCGTTCCCCGTCATTAAAAGGGATGATCGACACCGTAGCGATGCAACTCGCTAACGAGACACCCGAAGATTATTTCTCCTTACTCCCGGAGATGGTTCATTTTCATCTGATCGACGGTGACGGCTCGTCTGATGCGCATCTGGCTCTCGATGATGGGGTGCTGAATTGGCGGGAATATCTAACCAGTCTTCAGAGCCATAATTACGAGGGAGCTTGTACACTAGAAATTATGGGGTTCAATTATTATCAGAATCCGCAGGAAGCACTTAGGGAATCGGTCAGGAAAATAAGGGGAATGCAATTCTTATCACCTTGATTTGGAGGAACTCGTTATGAGTAATAGCTCACTTACACGAAAACTGGGCTTTTGGTCGGCCCTAGCCATCGCTGTTGGAACTACGATAGGTTCCGGAATCTTTGTCTCTTCCGGTGATGTCGCAAAAGCTGCGGGTATGCCCTCGATCTCAATTCTAGCCTGGATTATTGGTGGGGTTATTGCGATTCCGCAGGTCATGGTGCTGGCCGAATTGGCGACTGCCTACCCGCAAAATGGAAGCGGTTACGTATACCTGAATAAAGCAGGATGGAGGCCCTTGGCCTTTCTGTACGGATGGGCAACCTTCTGGGCCCTCGATCCTCCGTCCATTTCAATTATGGCTCTGGCCATTGTTGCCTACCTGGCGAGCTTCTTCCCTTTCTTCGTTGGAATTGCCGGTAAACTGCTAGGAGTAGCGATCATTCTGATCATCACGTCCATCCATTATCGAAGTGTCAAGGCAGGCGGTAGTTTTCAGGTCATTATTACGGCTATCAAAATCATCCCTTTCCTGATTGTCATTGTGCTGGGCCTCATGTACATGAACTTTGACAACTTTGCATACACACCTGCTGCAGGAGCGACAAGTTCAAGCTTAATTGGTGGCGTATCTGCCACGACGTGGGCTTACACGGGAATGGCCGCCATTTGTTTTATGGCTGGAGAATTCAAAAATCCAGGGAAAGTTCTCCCTCGGGCATTAATTAGTTCAGTACTGATTGTATTGGGTCTATATACACTGCTTGCGGTATGTGTCACTGGCCTAATGCCGTTCGATAAACTGATGGGTTCCAGCTCGGCTGTGTCCGACGCCGTTAAGTATATTCCCGGATTATCCGGCATGGCCTCATCCTTTGTAGCCGTTACCGCGATTATTGTTATTCTGGGTTCTTTGAGCTCTTGCATTATGTTTCAGCCTCGCCTGGAGTATGCCATGGCGAAGGATGGGCTGTTCTTTCAGCGTTTTGCAAAAGTTCATCCTAAATTCGAAACACCAAGCTTCTCGATTATTGCTCAGGTTACCTTGGCCTGTATTCTTGTGTTCTTCAGCAATTTAACCGAACTGCTTGGTTATTTCACGCTGATTCAGCTGGTCATTAATATTCTGGATTTTGCCGCAGTCTATAAATGCCGTAAGAGAGAGGATTATAACCCGATTTACCGCATGCCAATGTGGAGAGTAACCACTATTCTGGCTATCCTTGGGGCAGGATGGCTGGCTTGGGGAACCTTTACGTGGGCTCCAGTGCAGGGCATGATTGCCGCGGCGATCGTCATCGCAACGGGTCTGCCTGTGTATTACTACTGGGAGAAGAAGTATGGATCTAAAAGCAGTCATGACAGCAGCAATATAGTCATTTAGCCCGGATGAAATGAAGGGAGCGAACTCTAACTTACTGATTTCCTTCAGATTTTACAAAAAGAGTTGTTTTAATTGTATTGTCTGGTTATAATACTGTATATAACAAATAAAATTGGATGATATTGGAGAGGGACCGCTCCAGTATTAGGGAGGGAACGTAAATGTTGAATTTTGACGAACAGTTATTCCTTAAGCTTGTGGAGCAAGAGGGCCTGGCCTTTAGAGGACAAATTGAAGAGATTGTAGACGGGATTGCCAAGAAAGGGTACAGCAATATTTTTCTGATTGGTGCGGGTGGCACAATTGCGATGATGTATCCTTATGAGTATATTCTTAAATCAAACTCGACCATTGATGTGCATGCGGCGATTGCCGCTGAGTTTATGGTGATGAACAACAGACATTTCAGTAAAAATTCCGTATGTATTTTTACATCTGTGTCGGGAACTACGCAGGAGACCGTTGCGGCAGCCGAGTTCTGTAAGGAACGGGGAGCGACTACGATTGCACTTGTGGCAGAAAGGGACACTCCGTTAACCAAAATTGTAGATCACTGCATCACTACTGGCTCGGAGAAACATTCCTTCGATACATTCTTCATGCTCCTGTACATGGTTGTGTTCCGGTTCATGTATAACAACAATGAGTTCCCTCAATATGAGCAGTTCACGAAGGAAGTTGCCTTATTGCCGCGTGCGATTCTGGACGCAGTCAAAACCTTTGACCCTAAAGCGGAAGCTTTTGCAAAAGAACATAAAGATACTGACTATCATATGATGGTTGGCTCCGGCAACCTGTGGGGGAATACGTACTCCTACGCGATGTGTATCCTGGAAGAAATGCAGTGGATTCATGCGAAGTCGATTCATGCGGCGGAATTCTTTCATGGCACGCTTGAGCTTGTGGTTGAAGATACCAGTGTTATTCTGCTGAAAGGCGAAGATGAGACAAGACCTCTGATGGATCGGGTAGAGAGATTCGCTGAGAAGATTACGAAGAAGCTGACCATTATTGATACCAAAGACTTTGCCATGGAGGGCATTAGCGAGGAGTTCAGAAAGCATTTTGCCGTAAGTATCAACTGGTCTGTACTAAGCCGTATCAGCGCCTACCTGGAGCGGGAGAGAAATCATCCGTTAACACTTAGAAGATACTATCGCCAAATGGAATATTAAGATACGCAGTCTTTTAGTTCATTCTATATTGATGCATTTGATTTGAGCACTACTTTGTAGTGCTCATTCTTTAATAGTAGGGAAGGCGGGAGCAAGATGAGAATCATTACAGTCGGGGATAACTGCATGGATGTCTATCAAGCAAGTGGCAAAGCCTATCCTGGAGGCAATCCGGTGAATGTTGCCGTCTATTTAACTGAAATGGGTGCAAAGACGGCCTATCTGGGCTGGGTGGGCACCGACATTTATGGGGAGATCATGATCCAGGCTATTCAGGACAAGGGCGTGGATACTTCCCGGATTTCAAAAAAGGACGGAAAAACAGCGGTAACCCATGTAGAGATGGTGGAGAATGACCGGAGGTTCGGTGATTACGACGAGGGAGTTATGGCACAATTTTTCCTTACAGCAGAAGAGCTCGATTTTGCTGGCCATTATCAGCTTGTCCACTCGGGGATATGGGGTCATGCGGATCCGTACTTTCCTCTCTTTAAGGAAAAGGGCCTGATCACTTCCTTTGATTTCTCGGACCAGTTGCAGGATGATCGGGTACAGACGTTAACGCCCTACGTAGACTATCCGTTCTTTTCGTACACTCAGGATGATGACTATATCCGCCAACTTTTGGTAGAGGTCAAGCAAAGAGGAGCGCAGATTGCCGTGGCTACCTTGGGAGAGAACGGCTCGCTTGCTTACGACGGGGAACAATTCTTTCCGCACGGCGTGGGTGAAGTGAACGTCGTGGATACGATGGGAGCTGGGGATTCCTTCATTGCCGGGTTCATTTACGGCCGATTGAAAGGGTTTTCAACTGAGAACTGCCTGGAGCTTGGGGCAATCACAGCTGGGAAGACGATAGGTTATTTCGGTGCATGGTGACTGGAGATGATCATCAATGTATAATACTTATTATAATCATTGATGGATAAGGATGAATTTACCATGAATTTGAATCCTTCAACCCCCCAGCCGCTGTATATGCAGATCAGGCAAATGTTGAAGAACGATATCCAGGACGGACGATACAAACCGGATGAACAGATTCCAACGGAAGCAGAGCTCTGTGATACGTATAGTGTAAGCCGAATCACTATACGGAAAGCGATTGAGGAGCTCGTGCGGGAAGGAACCCTGACGCGAATTCCTCGTAGAGGCACCTTTGTGGCCTCCAACAAATTTCATAATGAACTGTTATCCGTAAGCGGTTTCTCAGAGTTCAGCCACCAACTGGGCATGATTCCAAACTCACGGATATTAAGAAGCGAAGTAATCCCGGCGTCTGGAGAGGTGGCCGGACATCTTCTTATTGAAGAAGGCAGCCCTGTGTTGGAGCTTGAACGGTTGATGTATGTAGATGACCGCCCGCTTTTCTATGATATAGCCCATTATTCACTCACCCGGTTTCCAGATTTGGAAAAGAAGATCGCAATGAAAGAATCGACTTACAAGATTCTGTCGGAGGATTATAACACCGAAATCGTGAGTAATGATAAGATCATTGATGTAATCGGTGCGACCAAAGATTATGCGAAATTGCTTGAATGTGATATTGGAGCGAACTTGTTCCGGATATTGAAAATTGCTTTTGACGCAAACGATGAGCCTGTTCATCTCTCCACATTTATGTGTGAGACGAATCGGGTCAACCTGACGGTCCACCGGGCAAAATAGTTCATGTCCATCGGCATGGCCTATTCTCCAAAAGGATCTAGCATCGAAACGAGTATACGGCTACTTCAGGACGTAGCTCGTTCATCAGCATTGCTTCTTTTACTTGGACCATGGAATCATGGGCTCTGCTGGCTAAGAGCCGGCAGGCCTTTTTTGTGTGTTGAAATACGAAATCATGTTTTTATAAGATCGTTACAAGGGTGAACAGCATATTAGATGGTAACGGCTGAAAGCTATAAATATTCCTGCGCATAGAATCGTATACTTCAACCATAATAAGACAGCCTGTTTATTCCAAACGTAAGAGGAGCAGATGAATATGAAAAATAAATGGTTACTGGCATTGTCGTTAACCTTGGCGCTCGTTTTTAGCATGACTCCGGTAGTAGTCGCGCAAGCGAAGGCGGGTGAGGAAAAGGGTACCACTTGCCTAAGTCCCAAAATGGTGCAACTGAAAGGAGATATGAAGAAGGTATGGATCGACCATACGATATGGACGAGAAGCTATATTGTCAGCGCTATATCTAATCGTCCAGACCAAAAGGACGTATTGGACCGGCTTTTACGGAACCAGCAGGATATAGGCAATGTGATCAAGCCTTATTATGGGGAAGCTGCCGGTAATAAGCTGGCTGACCTTCTGAGAGAGCATATTCTGATCGCAGGAAAAATTGTAGCCGCTGCCAAAGCGGGCAATCAGGCGGATATGAAAAAGCTAGATGCGGATTGGCATGCAAACGCCGACGATATTGCCAAATTTTTAAGTGAAGCGAATCCGAACTGGCAGTTCAAAACACTACAAGATATGCTGTATACGCACCTTCAGTTGATTACGGAAATAGTTCTTAACTGTCTCAAAGGAGATTGGAAAGCAGATATTGCAGCAACCGATAAAAATGAGATCCATATGATTCACTTAGCGGACATCCTGACAGAAGGTATTGTCAAACAGTTTCCTGAAAAATTTTAAGCGAGCGCTATAGACGCTGCAAAGCAGATTAGCTTTTTATAATCACCCCAAGGGTGGCTATGGAAAGCTTTTTTTTGTTTTTTATACTCCTCCTTTTTTTGTATAAAAATGGGATGTGATATGGTGCTCAAAAAAATAAATATTTTATATTATTTGTTTGTGCTAATATATCTCTATTCCATTACAACTAGAAATGAGGATATTCTGTGCACCATGACAAGGAATTAAAGCTTGTAGAAACAAATATTGCGAAAGGGATTGCTGTAATACTACTTTTGATTCATCATCTTTTTGCTTTTCCTGACAGATTAAAGTACGACTATGTTTCATTATTTAGTTTATTTCATGAAAGAGGAGAGTTCTATTTAGGGCATTTTGGCCAGATCGCTATTTCTATTTTTTTATTTTTAAGTGGTTATGGTTTATATAAGAGCAATGTTCAAAATCCACAGCATTTAATGCAGAAAAGCTTTACAAGATTAAGCAAAATTATGATAAACTACTGGGTTGTTTTTTTACTTTTTATTCCGGTGGGTTTGTACTTCTTTGGAACTTCCGATAGATTTCAACATAATTCAATAATGGACTTTTTGCGAAATTTTATAGCGCTATCCAGTTCATATAATGGTGAGTGGTGGTTTTTATATGATTATATTCTGCTGCTATTGATTTTTCCGGTCACCTTCCAAGCCTTCCAACGTAACACATTGGTAACCCTTCTAATTGCTGGCCTAGTTTTTTATAATTCATATTCACAAGGAAACTATTACAGCATTATGTATTGGCAGTTGCCGTTTATGATAGGGCTGTTCTTTGCGAAATATAAATTGTACTCATGGATGAATAAGATTTATAATTCTATTATTTTCAATAATATACTATTTGATATTGTTGTTCTTGTGCTATTATTCCGTTTTCGTACTACGAGTCAATGGTTTGAGAAGACAACGATTGATATGATCATAGCCCCTGTAGTTATCCTCGTTAGTATTCATTTAATGAATAAATTAAAACTAACCAGACCTTTCGCTTACCTGGGTAAAAATTCAATGAATATTTGGTTAACCCACACCTTTTTTTGTTATTATTATTTTCAGAGTATTGTTTTCTTCCCCAAGGTATCTATCTTGATCTTGTTGTGGTTAACATTGTTAACGGTACTTACTTCAATTATTGTTAACAGTATCATCAGTCTCATTAATAACAAGGTGTACACTAAAAATATGGATATTAATCCAAACCAAGTTGGAAGCCAAGTGTAGTTTGATTTTTTGCACTCATTCAAGAGCAGTTTAGTTAAATATAAGCGCAGCCTCCATGCTTTTTGGAAGCTGCGCTTTTTTTTTGAATTAAGCGGTGGCAAACTTTTTGCCTAAAAAGTATATAAAAAAAGGACTTCATTAGCGTATTAGCCGATATGAAGTCCTTCATAATGTTTATTTGGTTGAATACTCACTTACTTCAAATGTGAGAATTTTGTTGAAGATTACATAGTCTTTGCGATTGCTGAAAGGACCTTTGTTATTATTATGTTTATCGATGGCAAAGAATGAAGCACCTCTGCCGGCATCTTTAGCGTCATACCAAGCGATGAAGGCATTCAATTCTTTCTTACTGAGATCGAATTCTTTATCAAATCCATTGTCCATCGTTACAGTCAGAATGGCGCGGTCACCAGTTGGTGAGGAACCATCTGTATCCGACGGATCAGGTGTTGTTGATGAACCAGGCGTTGTAGACGAATCAGGATTTGTAGATGGGTCGGGTTTTGTTGATGGATCAGGTGTTGTAGATGTACCGGATTCTTGGTAAGGCAAAAATCCTTCAGGAACTGGATATTTAAAATCACTTGCTCCAAAATTAGCTTCGTAAGTCATTATTCCAGATGTTCCATTCATGACCATCGGGAAAATCTGCGACCCTTCTAGTTCAGATGGTTTAACAGTGTTTGCTCCCAGGGAAACACCATTCTTATACCAAAAAATCTTGTCATTATCTAGATCAAGTGCAACACCGATAACATCATCTTTAGCAAATGTAGGACCATAAGCTGTTCGTACGTCTGATGTAATGTTATTTATAATTTGGCCGCTATAACCGTAGTATGCTTGATATTTCGGTCCAGATTCACCTGTTATTCCTACTAATGAAATACTGTAGTTAACCTTTACTTCCCAATACCATTTTCCTTTTGTTTTTCCCACTGTTGCTTTGTCGCTTTGCCCTACATTCCCAAGAGAAGTTGCTAAAGATCCATTCGTCCAAGTCACATTTGTAGTCTCAGCTTTTGTAACGGTGGGGAACAATGAGAATATCGAAGCTCCAATGAGAAGGGCTAACATTATTGTTCCTAGTTTTTTAAATATGATATTTTTCATGACTTCCTCCTAAATTTATGTAATAACAAGTGAATTATAGAACTGGATTGGGATAATTGTCCAAACATTAAATGATATATATTCAAATATGAGTATAATTGTGGAAATTAATTTGTTTCGGAGGAACATAAGTAACATACGCAGAAATATTTGTTGCAGAAGGAATCTATTTATAATTTACTGAATGAAAAGAGTTGAGGTGATCGTTGTGAAACGTACATATAAAATATTGAAGACAGACATGGAGTTGTTTGGAGCTGCTTTGGTCCAGGCGCATGTATATGTGGTATCCGTTGATGAGGAATTACGCGTGACATTTGAGGACTATGGGGGAATAGTAGAGGAGATTAAGCCAGAATCAGTCAAGATAGCAGGTAAAATTTTTATAAGAAACCAGCTTGAGTTTCGGGTAGACCTGATAGCAGGAGAAAACCCTGAATGATCTAATAACTCCGGCTCAATTTTCTAAATTAGATTTGTATAAGACGTGGAACTTTGATAATCATAATGACCTGGCATATCCCATATGACTAAGTAGGTGCTTTTTGGCTCACATAGAGGAGGGATATGATTGGATGCATTCGTGGCGCGTTCATTAGATGAAATACGGTTTTGGTCGAGGATCATGAAGGAGCATTCCTTTTTTCTGGGGTTAGGTTTTAGAGCAGAAGATACTCAGCTTAAAACAGAAGCCAATCGGTTTTACGCCATTTTCGAGGATATTGAGAAAAGATCGTATGAATTTAAGACTGACACAGATCCTTATACAATTAGAGAGTTTAATACGGAAGTTCAGAATGCGGCGACGAATATTTGGGCATTTAAGAGAATGGTATTGGGCCTTATATTACAATGCAAACTTCCTGGGCAAACCAATTTCCCCTTACTGGTAGATCATGTAAGCCGGGAAGCAAATTATTTCAGAAATCGTTTAGGAGAACTCAATTCAGGAACACTTGAACCCTTACCTGATGCTATTATTGACGAAAATGTATTTTTCTTAAAAATCATGGCCGATCACGCAAAATTTATAGGCCATTTGCTTGATCCATCCGAACGTAAACTGGTTGAACAAGCTAGGGAGTTTAGTAATGATTTTGATATGCTAATGTTTCAAGCGATTGACCTAAGTCATATGCGACCACAGTCACAAACCGTTCCACTCCTGAGTCAATTTGTTGATGAGAACCGTGTCTCTGTGAAGTCCTTGCGTGATTTTAAGAAAACAGCGCGTGATTTAATCGACGAGTGCCGAATAAAAAGCATTATCCATCCTTTATTAGCCGATCATGTATTTCGTGAAGCTGAGAGGTTCCTTTTTATTCTCGATATGTTTGATCAATCCTTATCAGGTGTTAAGGTGAATAAGAGAGAAATCATGCACTGAGAGAGCCCAGCCAAAAGAACACAGTTTCTGTAAAATATCCAGTGGAAATAAAGCTTTAGACTGAACAAAAAATCAAACAGCGGCGGACCAAGACTTGAAAGATAAAGTCTTAGACAGCCGCTGTTGTCATCCAACTAACGTGTATGAGCATATAGAAAATCCAATATGTCAGCATTAAGTCCCCTATGGAAATGTTCGCGATCAAAGCCGGGAGGGTCTTGCGATGGGAGAAAGGCTGGAGTCCTCATCGATTTCGGGAAAGGACTCAGAAAGGAGAAATGTCCGGCGTTTTTTACTGTTTTGTATTGTACCTTCTTAGGGTCCAGCACGCCATCCAATATTATACGCGCGTGTAAAGAAGGAGTGTACTGATCCTTCTCTGCATCCATCATTAAGATAGGTAGATTAACCGTACGCAAGCTATCTTCAGCTCGAAACCAGACCGACGCTGGCGCTAGTAAAACGAGGCATTTTACTCGGTAATCTGGTGTAACCTCTATAAGCTGGGGCTTTCCGTCCGAGGTCTCGTGAGGAAAAGAAGTCGGCACGCCACCTGCCGCTGCTAATACCGTATAACCACCCATGGAATGTCCAATGAGCGACACAGCATTCTGTATCAAATTGTCCTTGAACAGCATACTATCGAAAAACCAATCGGTGGCCATATTAAGATGTCTAGGTCTATAGATAAGATTCTGGGCAGTCCCTTCCAGACTATTATCATTTCGATTGTTAAATGGATGCTCTGGAATGCCGACAATAAAACCATTACGTGCTAAATACTGCGCCAAAATCCGATACACAAGCGGTGTACTGCCAGTACCGTGAGAGATGATAACCAAAGGGAACCTTCCTTCCGATGGCCCTGCCTCTCTCGCCAACTCTAACTGGTATGGACCCAATCGCTCTATTTGTTCGGGTTCGTCCGTTGGATACATTACCATCATGGGAAATGTAATGCCTAGAGAGGAATCCTTTATTTCTACTTCTCGCCATCCTGCATAACTATTCTTAAATTCTGCGTTTCTTATCATCCACTATACTCTTCCTTTCTCGAAATTTTTGTTTAACTATCCCCCCTGCCCGTTGCTTAGTGCAATAATAGACAGCTACGGAGTGCATACGCCCCATCTCCGATCAGCTTCAATTTTTCTTGTTCACTTCTAATTATTGCTATATATTCAAATCCAAGTATCATTGGCTGCCGTTAATTCTGACTCTGCTCCTCCAGTATTTACCACTCCCCTCGGCTCTACTAGCATGATATGGCACTCCTCATGGGCGAAAGGTTTATGTTCGACCCCCTTAGGTACAATAAACATCTCTCCCTGAGAAACTTGTACCCGTCCATCTCTAAAATCAATGAACATCTCACCTTCAAGTACAATAAAGACCTCGTCGGTATCCTGATGATCATGCCATACAAAATCCCCAACTATTTTCACCAATTTAAATTGATAGTCATTCATTTCACCAATAACTTTCGGAGACCAATGATCACTAAACTTAGATAACTTTTCATTCAGTTTGATGGATTGATACTTCATAATAACCTCCTTTTAAACTAGATATCCTCTGACGGATTTATAATCGCCAAAACCTGGTGATCCTCCCATTTTCCGTTGATCTTTACGTTGCTTCGAGAGATGCCTTCTTTGTGAAAGCCAGCCTTCTCAAGCACACGTATGGATCCTGGATTCTGGGGAGAGGCTTCCCCGAAGATCCGGTGAAACTTTAGCTTATCGAAAGCATAGCGAACCACCTGCTTCACCGCCTCCGTCATATAGCCCTTGCCGTTATATGCTTGATCTAGGCTGTATCCGATCATACAGCTCTGAAGCGGTCCTCTCACCACAAAAGATAGGCTTATGCTGCCTATAATCCGGTCGTCCTCCTTGTGGCATACCACGAAGGAATATTTCCGGTCTTCCATCATGTCGGCCTTGCTTTTAATAATCGTCTGGAGCTGGTGCTCCTCCGTATAGTACTTCTCTTGGCTGTTTGGCGAAAACTTCTCAAAGAATTCTCGATTGCGCTTGTACATTGCTGCCAACTCTGCGGCGTCCGTCTCCTCAGAGAACCGGATGTATACTCGCTGCTCCGACATCTGCACCATCCTTCCAAACTGTAATATTGAAAGAATTATATCACAGGATGAAGATTGGGAAATTGATTTGATGAATGGTGTATATCAGGCAGCATTCCTTTGAATGTTAACTAAAAATATATACCGTAATTATTGGATTGGATATAATGTTTTCTAAAAAAGGAGGATATATTGTAATGAATAATGCTTACGAAGTGCTTGAGGAGCGTATATCCGAATGGGGAATCTCTAATAAGGAAATTATTGCGGTTTATATCGTTGGGTCCCGGGCAAGAGAGGACAAGCCTTTTGATGAGTTTTCTGACTTGGATGTAGTCGTCTTTTCAACGAATCCAGATTACTATCTTCAAAATGATCAATGGTTACTAAACATCGGCAAAGTTTGGACCAGCTTTATGTTTCGAACGGCAAAAGGGGATCCGGAAAAACTCGTTCTCTTTGACCAAGGGGCTGAGGTTGATTTTCTATTCCGTCATATTTCTGATCTGGATCATATAATCAAAAATGGGCGTATTCCTGAAGGGTTTCAGCGGGGGGTCAGGATGCTGCTCGATAAGACGGGAAATGGAAACCAAATCATCCCTCAAACCACTACGATCCCGGGTACTCCTCCGATATCTGAAGGTGCTTATCTACAGGTTGTTAATATGTATTGCTTCGCCTCTCTATATGTGGCTAAACAAATTTTGCGTAATGATCTGTGGGTAGCTAAGCAAAGAGATATGGACTGTAAACAATTATTGCTGCAAAAATACGCGTATCCGGATGAATTATTTTCCCATATTCAAAACTGGTTAGGGGGACAATATGATAAGCATAGATAAAAAGTCGAGCACCCTAATTGTTGTACTGCATGAGATTTATGGGATTAACAAGCATATACAAAATTTTTGTAGCCTATTATCAGATCAGGGTTATGACGTCATTTGTCCAAATTTACTAGGCAAAGAAACGCCTTATGACTATTCGCAAGAGGAAAGTGCCTATACCAATTTTATAAAAAATATAGGATTTGAACGCTCTTTCTATCATATCGAAAGTTTATTATTAAGTATTCGAGCTCGCTATAAAAAGGTATTTATCGTCGGCTTTAGCATAGGGGCAACGGTTGCCTGGCTGTGTAGTAAAGAAAAGTATGTTGATGGAATTGTAGGATACTATGGCTCTCGTATTAGGAATTATTTAGAAATAACTCCACATTGTCCAACACTGCTTTTTTTCCCACAGGAAGAACCATCATTTAATGTGGATGAGCTCATTTCAATTTTAGATAACCGTAATATCCGGGTACATAAATTCAGCGGACAGCACGGATTCAGTGATCCGTACTCTCCCCGATATAACGTACATTCGGCTCAGCAATCATTTAACGAAACGGTAGAGTTCTTCAAGAGAGGTTGATCAATGAACAGCTTCATCCAGCCCACACCTGTTTCATTACTCTGGGGAAACGCACAGTCTTGATATGCGGATTAGTCATATGTATACACATCATTGACTATGAAAAGGAGACGTATGTGGCTGTGGCTACCTTTTTTTCATAATACCATTCAACCTTCTCCGGCAGATGGGGCAAAAGCGGCGGATCAGAGCGGGAAAGCTTCTTAATTTATCCTGCTTACTACGACAGGAGTTAACTTTCAGGACTCCGCCATTGCTATTGCCCAATTCAAACAGTCTGCTTGATTTGAGGTAATGCGAAAAATAAAAGGGCTCTGATGATCTAGTCGACCTCTATCGAAAATATCTCTTTAAAACCTCTTTTACCCTCGGCTGTAATACGTATCGCTCGGGTTGTAGGCAGACGCTCGATCCAATGTAATTCGAATAATCTGTCCAGAATAGCACTTCCTAAAGCACCGGCAAGGTGATGGCGTCGTTCACTCCAATCCAGGCATTTATGTGAGAAGGAGCGGCGCTTTTGTCTTGTTTTTGTAAGGTCAATCTGAAAGTCAGTGAAGAAAGTCTCTCCTTGGTCCGTAATATGAAGCCCGTCCTGATCCTCGGAAAGAATCCCCTTTTGCATGAAAAAATTCATGAGCTGTACGCCTAATTGACCCGCAACATGATCGTAGCAAGTTCTTGCCAACCGTATGGCCTCGTTTTCGGAGGCTTGTTTGAATGACTTGATTGGAACAGGTGGAGCTATGGATAAAAATGACTCCATCACCCGGGCAACTTCGGGGTCTTGAATGCCATAGTAACGGTGACGCCCTTGTTTTTCCACAGTAACGACGTGTGCCTCGGTCATTTTAGCCAGATGGAAGCTGGCCGTTTGCGGTTTGATGCCTGCCATATGGGCCAATTCACTTGCCGTGTGGAACCTGCCGTCTAATAAAGCGGTGAGTATAGCTGCACGAGAAGGCTCGCTAACAAGAGAAGCAATCATAGCTACATTTGACTTGGTGCTCATGGCACGGTTATCCCCCTTTGTAATCCATACTTCGATGAAGGTTGAAATATTTATATTTTACAATAGGGAGGCAGATCTGAATAGAAGGAGAAGAGATAATGAACCCAATAAATCAGATGAATGGAATGAATCATAGCCCAGACGTTAAAACGATTAACCCTAGCATTTTATATTACGGAACCCCTGTGATTTTACTCAACACGCTGAATGAGGATGGAACAACCAATATTAGCCCCATTTCCTCCTCGTGGGCATTAGGAGATTGTGTGGTACTAGGCATTGGAACAGGTGGCAAAGCATTAGAAAATATGGAGCGGCATCCCGAATGTGTAATCAATGTTCCTGGGCCTTCCATGTGGGAAAATGTAGAGCGTTTGGCTCCTTTTACAGGTAAGAATCCCGTTCCAGTGGAAAAAGAGAAACATGGATTTACATATCAAAAAGACAAGTATGAGATCAGCGGACTGACTGCGATTGACTCGAATAGGGTCAAGCCCGCTCGCATCAGGGAGTGCCCTATTCAAATCGAAGCCAAGGTGAAGGAGGTCCGGATTCCTGACCATTCTCCTTATTTTGCGATCGCCGAAACCCAAGCCATTCAGGTGCATGTTCATCAGGATATCATCCTCGGTGAGAATCATATTGATCCGGCAAAGTGGAGCCCACTCATCTATAATTTTCGACATTATTTTGGTTTGGGTGAGCATTTGGGCAAAACTTTCCGATCCGAAACCTGATACTTCAAATAAAATAATATTATCCTACCTGAATAATGAGAATTATCTTCCCAAATCGTCCTTTTTGTGCGAGAATAATTGAAAAATCATCCATGACTATGCATACAGGAAGAGACGATTCATACAGCACGTATAACAAGGGAGGAAATAATCATGTCAGAAGAACGCAAGCTGTCATTCGAAACTCTCGCTGTCCATGCCGGACAAGAGATTGATCCTACTACCTTTTCCCGCGCCGTTCCGTTGTACCAAACCACTTCATATGGATTTCGGGATGCCGAGCATGCGGCTGATTTGTTCTCGCTGAAAGAATTCGGCAACATTTATACGCGTCTGATGAATCCGACCACGGATGTGTTCGAGCAACGGATTGCAGCACTGGAAGGCGGGGCTGGCGCGTTGGCCACAGCTTCGGGAATGGCGGCGATTTCCTTCTCCATTCTGAACATTGCGGGAGCTGGAGATGAAATTGTATCAGCCTCCAGCCTGTATGGCGGTACATATAATCTGTTTTCTACCACACTGCCCAAGTTGGGTATTAAGGTGCATTTTGTCGATTCGGATGATCCAGAGAATTTCCGCCATGCCATTACGGATAAAACGAAGGCCATCTTTGCCGAAACGATTGGCAATCCACAGGGCAATGTGCTGGATGTGGAAGCAGTAGCGGCGATTGCGCACGAATATGGTATTCCGCTGATTGTGGATAACACGTTCCCAAGTCCTTACTTATTGCGTCCTATTGAATACGGAGCGGACATTGTCGTGCATTCGGCAACGAAGTTTATTGGCGGACACGGTACGTCTATTGGTGGGGTGATCGTGGACAGCGGCAAGTTTGACTGGAAAGCGAGTGGTCGTTTCCCGGGGCTGACTGAGCCGGACCCGAGCTACCACGGAGTTGTTTACACCGAGGCGGTGGGACCTATCGCATATATTATCAAGGCACGGGTGCAATTGCTACGGGACTTGGGAGCTGCCATTTCTCCGTTCAATTCATGGCTGCTGCTTCAAGGCTTGGAGACACTTCATCTGCGGCTGGAAAGACATAGTCAAAATGCCTTGAAGGTAGCGCAATATCTCGAAGGCCACAAGGATGTGGAGTGGGTCAGCTACACCGGGTTGCCGAGCCACCCGTCCTACGCATTAGCTCAAAAGTATTTGCCGAAAGGACAAGGAGCAATCCTGACCTTTGGTATTAAAGGTGGAAGCCAGGCGGGAAGCAAGCTAATTGCGAATGTAAAGCTATTTTCTCATTTGGCGAATGTAGGTGATTCCAAGTCTTTGATTATTCATCCGGCAAGCACAACGCACCAGCAGTTGAATGAGGAAGAACAGGTTGCTGCCGGAGTCAAACCGGAGCTGTTACGCCTATCTGTCGGGACAGAAGCAATAGACGATATATTGTATGATCTGGAGCAGGCGATCGCGGCCAGCCAGCAGTAGTAGCAGTAGACTCTTCTTAGACTAAGTGTGACAGAGCATTCGTGTAGCATCGCAAGTGATTTTTCGACCCAGATCGGTATTCGTTCAGGGTTGATCAGGCGGGGGGCAACCTCCGTCTTTTTTTGCGTGTTGACAACATACCCCCATAGGTATATATTATACCCCATAGGGTATATAAGGAGGGGAAGAAGTGGGTAGAAAAATAGTTATTATTGGCGGGGTAGCAGGTGGAGCTTCTGCTGCTGCGAGATTGCGTAGATGGAATGAGGAAGACGAGATTACTCTGTTTGAACGCGGAGAGCATGTTTCTTTTGCGAACTGTGGCCTTCCCTACTATATTGGCGGGACAATCCATGCGCGGGAGAAGCTGTTTCTCCAGACACCTCAAGGGATAAGAGACCGTTTTAATATAGATGTGCGGGTACTGAAAGAAGTGATACAAATAGACCGCGAGCAGAAGCTCGTCCATTTCCGCGATATGGTTACAGGGGAAACAGATGAGCAGCCATACGATATTGTAGTATTGTCGCCGGGAGCCAAACCGATGATACCGGACATTCCCGGATTACATGAAGCTGTGAATGTATTTACATTAAGAAACATTCATGACACGGACGTCATTAAAGCATATGTAGATGAAGGACATCCCCAGCATGTCACGGTGATCGGGGCCGGATTTATTGGGCTGGAGATGGCCGAGAATTTGCGGGAGCGTGGACTTGCAGTAACTATTATTGATATGGGACAACAATTATTGAATCCGCTGGACCCTGAAATGGCCAAATGGGTAGAACAGCATATGAGACTGAACGGGGTGGAGGTGCGTTTAGAGGAAGGAGTCACGGCTTTTGAAGAGCAGGGTGCACAACTTCGTTTGACCTCCGGGGGTGTACTTCAGACGGACATGGTTATTCTGGCGATCGGTGTTGTTCCTGAAAATGAGTTGGCCAAGCAAAGCGGATTGGAACTTGGTTTTCGCGGCGCCATCCTGGTCAACGCCCAACTGCAAACCAGCGATCCGGCCATTTATGCGGTGGGGGATGCCATCCAGGTCAAAGACCGCAATCATGGGTTTGCAACGATGGTATCGCTAGCTTGGGGAGCCAATCGTCAGGGGCGCTTGGCAGCAGATCATATTAACGGTCAGACAATTTCTTATGATGGGGCGCTCGGAACATCCGTCATTAAGACCTTTGCATTGACTTCAGCATCTACAGGTAATAATGAAAAAACATTACAGCGGCTGGGTGTTCCTTATCAGGCTGTTCATATTCATCCCGGTTCGCATGCTGGTTATTATCCTGGCGCATCACCCATCGCTATGAAGCTGCTCTTTAATCCCGAGAATGGGATGATCTATGGGGCGCAGGCTGTTGGAGCTGATGGAGCAGACAAAAGAATTGATGTCATTGCGACGGCTATTCGTGGTCATTTGAACGTCCGAGAACTGGCTGATATTGAACTTGCTTACGCACCTCCCTATTCTTCAGCAAAAGACCCTGTGAATATGGCGGGCTACGTGGCTTCGAATATCATGGATGGGCTGGTCCAAACGATACAGTGGCATGAAGTTGATGATTTTCACCGAAAGGGTGGTCTTATTATTGATGTTAGGGATGCAGTGGAGCTACAGGCAGGAGCCATTCCAGGTTCGATTCATATTCCTCTGGCCGAGATTAGAGAGCGGATGGCGGAAATCCCTAGTGATCTGGAGATCGCGGTATCCTGCCAAGTTGGTCTGCGAGGCTATATTGCGGCCCGAATTTTGATCCAATACGGTTATCGGGTGAGGAACGTTGATGGTGGCTATAAGACGTATTCGGTTATGGCTGAACGTGATCATCTCTTAAAATAGTTCATCACCCATCCAATCTGGTTGAGGTGATCTGTTACTTCGCAGTGCAGCGCACCAAAGAAAGTATCTTGTAGCTCCACGGTAACGGTACCTTTTTCTGCTAGTGCGTGGTAAGCCTGCTTAAGCTCGTCCTCACTTTCACAGTCGAGAATGATTTGTACATGCTGTGCTTTCAGCGGCTTACCGTAGGAATCCGAAAAATGGATATGACTGCTACCCAGGTGAAGTTCAGCGTGCAAGAGTCTGCCTTCCTGCTTGTTTAGCACTTTGATTTTTCCGCCTAAAACCGATTGGTAATAGTCAATTGACTGCTGCACGTCGTTTACAATGACAAAAGGGCTTGCACTTCTCATGGAATCATTTCCTTTCCTGTCTTTAATGTAGGATTGCTACTGTACATTATTTACGTTATTCGCAGAGTTTACCCCTTTTCTGATCAAATTATGGCTTGGTTCACTGTGTGACGTCTGTTACAATAGAAGAGGCATATACGAATGGATAGAAAAGAGGTTGAACAGTGGGCACTTCAGTGATTTGGGAAGCAGTTATATATTGGGTAATCTTGGTGATTTCCGCTCTGTGCGTGATCGCAGTATCTGGTAGTCGGAAGACGGCAAGCACGATTATTTTGGCGCCCGTTGTTTTATTCTGTACCATATTTATGATGCAGGGCTCGGTGTTTACTGCCATGCAGCACCCGACGATGGGGTCTAATGTGGGTTTGGGTATGGCATTTCTGACAACATGGGTAGTCAGCGGAATATTGTTTGCTGTTGCGCTTGTAATTGCTTTTATTAAATATAGCAAGAAGAACAAGGCGTAATTTAGCCCTAACCTCATATGAATAAAGGCTTTCGGTGATGTGCCGAAAGCCCTTTTTGTATTCCTTTTTAACCATGCAGGATGTCTCCGCTTATCTGCGTCTTCTCATAAGCAACACAACGATCAGCACGACGATGATCACGATCAATAGGAATTTCATATTCGATAACCTCCTTGGTCTGTCTCATATTTGGTATTAACCATTTTTAGTTAGTATGCACCGATGGATCTCAAGCAAGTATCTATTGTCGAGTGCTTGGGGGAAATTAGAACGTGGGACTAAAAAGAGGTTTACAGGCTTAGCTGGAAAGTGTATACATAAAGTAAGGAGGCGATTGCCATGAGTGATCGTGCATTTCATTTGTTCTATATTATTTTCTTAACGGTTCTGGCACTTGGAAGTGTTGGTGGAGTCGCTTGGTGGCTGCGCTCTGTCGGTCGTCAAGAGAAGGAAAAAAACTGAATTCAACATGGGAATACAAGCCCAGTGCATCTTCCAGTAGGAGGGTGCATTTTTATGTGTTATAATGGGAACATATGTTCTTTGTAGGAGGGAAGACGATGTTGCCAGATTTGGAACGAAAGCTGCTACGTATTTTGTATAATTATTTCGCCCAGCATCGCCACATGCCTACAATGGCGGAATTGACCGTAAAAACGGGCAAGCGAGACGCTGAAATTACAGTCGCCTTGCGACATATGGAACAGGAGCGCTACATCACTTGGGAAAACAATTCGGGTACCCAACATGTTGTTTTACTGGAAGGATGGGAGCGTCCCTCGACCCAAAGGCGCACTCAAGCCGAAACAAGACGTTCCACTACGCAAACGATGCCGACCGATGGTACAGAATATTGGACGAATTATTAGAAGGTATATAAAACTGGAGAATTAATGAGTTTTTAAGGTGCATATCATTTAGTTTTAAGAAAGCGAGACTATAATGACCCTATTAACCCCTTTTTGATCAAGCTATAGGCCCTGTCGATGTATCGACGGGGTCATTTTTTTGTTCATGATACGGTTTCCGTAAAATGAAAAATCCCCCGGGGATCATCCGGAGGATGGGTGCAGTTTGCATGTACTGCACAGCTTGCCCAAACTTCATCGTTTGATGGCATAATATATATTCAACCCCTGCTACCTTGCAATATATGGTCAGCATGTTCATAAGGGGCAGTGTGATTCCACTGTTCATTTTCCAAACGACAAAAGCCCTACCTCTCTTTCGTCCTTGCGGCTCCGATGACCGCGCCAGTGTGAATGTGAAAATCTTCGGCAAAAGCTCAAAATTCTACATTAGGGTTATACATAAAATTTGGAGAAGCTCCATGCGGTATTAGGAGTATAGCTTCTTGCGTGGAATCCTATGGGGTTAATACATACTCTATTAGTATAACAAGCTTAATTCTAAAACGCAAGGTATTTATGGTTTTTTTTGATTGTAGACTGGAAATAATGCACTTTCTGCAATGAATTAGACTCATTTGCATTTGCAGAGAATGGAGACTGTGATAAATTGCTCTGACAAAGCACCCGAATTTTGAAATATTGTAGTTACACGAAAAGATGGAAGGAAATTAAGAACTATGACTGCCTCAAGGAAAGACAAAAAAACATCACAGAATAACTCGCCCTCAGTCTGCACATGCATTAATCTGCGTCGTGCCTCGATGGCTGTAACAGGGCTGTATGACCAGTATCTGGCTCCAAGTGGACTCAATATCAGCCAGTTTTCGCTGCTCAAGCATTTAACGGTACTGGGACCGGTAAGTGTAAGCGAATTAGCATTGGAGATGCGACTCGACCGAACCACGCTTGTGCGCAATTTGAAGGCACTGGAGCAAAGCGGGTATGTGGAGGATACATCCGCCGAGGGAAGCCGGAACCGCTGCCTTACCCTGACGGAGAGTGGAAAAGAACTATATAACGATGCAGCAGAGCTCTGGGAGGAGGCGCAGTTATTTTTACAGGAGTCACTGGGAAGTGCCGATTTGCAGATATTGACCACACTGTTATCTAAAATTGAAAAATTGCGACTGTGATTAGCTTTTGCCTAATAAGGGAGGTATGCCGACTCATTCGTGTATATACACGAAAAGGGTTCGGATGTGTAACGCAGCCATTCATCGGTCAACAGGTATCCGCCAGGAAGTCGAGAGAATTCACAATAACTTAAGAAGAAGGATGTGGACAGGATGGTAACGCCCGTACCGGACATGAAAGAACTTATCGCAGCCGAGATGAAAGCCTATGTGAGTGAAGACAAGGGCAATTTCTGCGAAGAATTACAGAGCCCGTACTACGAGGAACCGATTATTCAATTTGCAGAGGCCAATGATCCTTTGTTTGAGCAGTATAAAACAGTGGTGGGCTCCGACCATGCTACGCCACAGGAAGCCTTCGAACGGACCTTCGGCACAGGAAGTTTTGGTGGAGGCACCGTTGTCAGTGTTGTGCTGCCGATCAGTGAGACGATCCGCAAGGCCAATCGTGCGCAAAAAGCAAGAGCCTCCAGAGAGTGGGCGCTGCTACGGACCTTTGGCGATGAATATTTTGTGCGTTCGGCAAGGCAGCATTTGGCGGGATATCTGATCGGGCTTGGTTACCGATCTGTGGCGCCGCTGGATACGGATTGGTACAGCATCCACGGTGCCGCAGGTGGTCCGGTCTCTAACTGGTCGGAACGGCATATCGCGTATGCAGCCGGTCTTGGCACCTTCAGTATCAACGATGGCTTTATCACCGAGAAAGGAATTGCCATCCGTCTGCTGTCTGTAGTAACGGATCTGCAGGTGCCGCCTGATGTCAGAGTGTCCTCGAACCTGAGCCATACCGGAAACTGCCTGCTGTGCAGCAAAGGCATTTGCGGTGTGTGCATTACTCGCTGCCCTGTGCAGGCCATCAGCAAGGAAGGTGGTCATGACAAAATCGCCTGCATGAAATTTGTGTATGGTGAGGAATCCCGAAAGTGGGCCGTGTTAAACGGCGGTGAGGCTAAATCGGGTGCCGGCTGCGGACTTTGCCAGACCAAGGTGCCCTGCGAAAGCCGCAATCCGATGCGGACCGCTCGCTAGTGTTATTTTCCTAAGATCTATGCAAATTGCTCAAGCAAGAAGGTTAACTTTTGACGGCTGGACTCCGATATTGAATACAAAGATATCTTATGAGCGTACGGATGAAAAGAGGGGTAGCATTTTGCCGATCTATAAGCGCTTTATTCAGCATGTTATCCTGAACTATATTATAGGTTCATTTATTGCTGTACTACTGGTATGTATGATTTTTGTATTTTCCACGTTAAATGTAGCCCACTATGAGCTTCTGGGTCTTGTCAAAATTGTTGCATTTTCCAGCGTCATTATGATTGTTTGTGAAACCATAGTGTTTCGAATGCATTTAAGACCTGTTCATCGTTTTTTTCAAGGAAACCAGGAGACGCTCAAGGATGTAGAAGCGGTGTACATTCGGGTTCACCATCTGCCTAATTTGTCAGTTTTGCGTATTGTTGGGCCGCATTTGTTAGGCTTCTCTATCCCGGCAGCCGTTATTGCATTATGGATGATACATACTGGACAACTTACCTTTCCCTTTTATTATGTAGGAATCGCCTGTATAGGAGCTTGTCTGGTCGCTTCCATGCATGCACTGGTTGAATTTTTTCTGACCATGAGAGCAATCAAACCGCTACTGGAGGAAATTCGGGATCGGACCTACCAGCAATATGGATTGAACCTTTCCCTGCGAGGACGAGTTCTGCTATCACTTCGGCATAAGTTTCAGTTAAGTGCAACGTTAATTGGTGCTTTTCCTCTGTTTCTGTTTTGTTTAGCTACACAGATTCGGCTGGAACGTTTGGAAGCGACGGATTCCGGCTCCTATTGGGCATGGGCGGGTACGATTTTAATATTTGGTGTAGCTTTTGCTTATCTGGGGGGAAGATTGCTGACCCGTGAGATCGAACAGCCCATCCATCACTTGTTGGAAAAAATGAATGAAGTGAAGGAAGGCCGCCTGAATAGTAACGCCAGTGACTTGTATTCGGACGAATTTGCGGAGCTTGTCGAAGGATTTAACATGATGATCGAGGGCCTGAAGGAACGAGAGGAAAAGAACGGTCAGCTATTAGACAGTTATTTTGCCACTTTGGCTGCAGCGCTGGATGCGCGGGATGCCTATACCGCAGGACATTCGTTGCGCGTGGCTGAATACTCTGTACTCATTGGGCGAAAGGGCGGTTTGAGCGAGACGGACCTTGACTTGCTGCGTAAAACAGCCTTGCTGCATGATATCGGTAAAATCGGTGTGGCTGACGCTGTGCTGTTTAAGGATGGCAAGCTGACGGACGAGGAGTTTGACCAGATTAAAATGCACCCGGTTATGGGGGAGAGTATTCTTCGGCAAGTGGAGCCTGCTTATGCTATGGCCCCTTATCTGCCTGGGGTGCGCTCGCATCATGAGCGTTACGATGGCAAGGGATACCCTGATCAGCTCTCCGGGGAAGATATTCCCCTATTTGGGCGAATCATAGCCGTAGCAGATGCCTATGATGCGATGACTTCGGATCGCCCCTATCGGAAAGGGATGAAGGAAGAGAAGGCGGTTATGATATTGGAAGAGGGTAAAGGAACCCAGTGGGACCCTTACTTTGCCGAATTATTTGTCAAGGAGTGGCGCCGGAACAAAGGCATTCTAAGCTGACTCTATAGATACTCCCACTAGGGCGAGCCGTTGCGGTTCGCTTTTTTTATACACACACGCAAGCCTCCTTGGATATGTCGAAAGATGGGGCTTCATGTTATGATGTACGAGTAAGGCAAAATCGGCTAGCATAGGCCTGGCATCCAATTTCTTGCGCAATGGGAGTGTGAATCCATGCAATTTTCAATGATGTTTCTAATGAATTTGGGGATGCTGATTGCTGTTGCCTATGTGGCGAACGTGATTTATAAATATGGTTTGAGTCGTACGTCTACGCGGTTCAAATATGTCAGTTCGGTGTTGCTGGTGGTATTTGGCGGATGGGTCAGCTCTTGCTTTGGTTTTAACTTCAATGAAACCGTTATTTTTGATCTGCGTTTTGTTCCGCTAATTATCGCAGCGTTGGTGTATCCCCGTTCCTATACGCTGATTATTATTGGGGTAGCGATCGGTCTTATAAGATTTACCTTCGGTCTGAATATGGCGGCATGGGTCGGCTTTCTGAATATGAGCATTTTGGGCGTATTGTGCGCCGGATTGAACTACTGGATGCGCCGCTCCACCTGGCGCTTGATTATTAAGGCATCCGTAACCATTTTAGCGGTTAATATTGTAAATACGTTAAATATTGCTTTCCTGGGCGTCATTCCCTGGCGCTATTATGTAGCAGAGGTTGTTCCTCTTACACTGCCTATCGGCGTGATCCTCAGCTTTTTATTTGCACTGATATTACGTGATTTTCAGATGGAGCAGCAGCGAAACTATCAGATTCAACAGGCGAATGAGTTATTGTCAGAGCAGCGTGATAAGTTGCAGAAGGCAAAGGTTATTTTAGAGGAACGCGCCAAGCAGCTCATGATGGCTTCCCAGTATAAATCGGATTTTATGGCAACGATGTCGCATGAGTTACGTACACCACTTAATAGTATTATTAACCTGGCACAGATTATCAACGAGCAGGGAAAAGAGCTGGATGAGGACGAGCTATACCAGTACAGTGATCTAATCTATGCCTCGGGGCATGATTTGCTCCAACTAATCAATGACATTCTGGACTTATCCAAGGTCGAGGCTGGGCACATGGAAATCGTAAGTGAGCCAGTCAGTGTGCGTGAGATTGCGCAGGGGATGATGATGCATTTTGAAGTCACAGCGAAGGATAAAAACCTGGAATTCAACTTGAAAGTGCATGAACATATACCGGATGAAATCCGATCCGATTCCAAACGAGTACAGCAAATTTTACGCAATCTATTGTCCAATGCCTTTAAGTTTACTCAAAAAGGACGTGTATTGCTGGAAATCAGCACACAGCATTTGGATCGAAAAGGCCAGGAGGGAGATTGGGTTGTATTTGCTGTAAAAGATACAGGCATCGGTATATCCAAGCTTCAGCAACATGTTATTTTTGAGGCATTCCAGCAGGCGAACGGTTCGATTAATCGTAAATATGGTGGAACCGGGCTGGGGTTGTCCATCAGCCGTGATTTTTCCCGCTTGTTAGGCGGGTTTATCCGTCTGGAGAGTGAAGAGGGCAAGGGAAGTACTTTTTCCCTGTACCTGCCTATGTGTCCGTCCGACAGCAAGGAGGCGGACGAACAGCCGTTTAAATTAACCTGATCGCAATCATGGGAACAAGGAGCGTTAGGAGGTATATATGAAACGTAAAGCGGTCGTTGTGGGTGGCACAGGGCTTGTCGGGGGTTATGTTGTACGTGAGCTGCTGGTGCAAAAAGAATACACCCGCGTCATGGTAATGGGCAGGCGTCCACTGGATATCAAGCATCCTAAGCTGGAGCAGGCGTTAATCGACTGGGAAAAACCACAGAAGTCGACCTTCGCCCTCGAAGGGGTAGATGATGTGTTTTGCTGCCTTGGGACAACGATGAAAAAGGCAGGCTCCAAGGAGCGATTTCGACAGGTGGATCTGGACTATCCCGTTCTGACAGCCCAGTTGGGCAAAGAAGCTGGAGCGGTACAAATGCTTGCGATCTCTGCGATGGGCGCTGATCCGGATTCACGTGTGTTTTATAACCGCACCAAGGGTGAAGCTGAAGAGGCGCTTGCCGCGATCGGGCTGCCTGCACTGCATTTGTTCCGTCCATCGCTCATTTTGGGAGCGAGGCCTGAACGGCGTTTTGGCGAAGCAGCCGCCACGGTTGTCATGAAGGCGCTAGACGGCCTGATGACAGGCAGGCTCGCTTCCTACCGCGCTATCCCCGCTTCGTTCATCGCACGAGCTATGGTCCGAATTGCTCTCGCGCAGGCGAGCGGTGTACATATTTATCCGAACGACATCATTCGGGTCATCGGTGCGGAACTAACCTCCGATGATGAGGAAGCTGGTACAGAAACGACTCCTGATGACAATGTATAAAACCATGCTTAGGATTAGAAAATGACAATAACGCCGCTGTTGCCCAATGACTCGGGTAGCAGCGGCGTTATTCGTGTTTTATGGGTGGTTTGTATTTTGCGGCACATCGATCGTAATCTCTAATTCATCCATGTAATGGCGTGGCCAGTTGCCATTAGCATCGAGTATGGCACTACCTCCTGGTTGGGTTGGCAAGATATACGGCTTGAAGATGATCTTCTGGGGAGTGTCCACAAAAGGAGTAAACAGTGTGATCATTTTGCTGTCACGTTCTTGGGTATGGGGAACTCCAGAACCGCTCAGCAATTGAAGTTCTCTTCCCTGCTCGTCGAATACAGCATAATCGAGTATATCCAATTCCCTTTTGCTGTACTGGATCGTGTGTCCGTTCTTCATGTTATTGTACTCACGCTCTACAGTGTACTCATCTGGCATATGTGCAATATCGGTCAGCATTTTGAATGACGTTGTGATCTTGGTTGTGATGGGGGTAATTTCTAACTTTTCTACCGTAAATGCAAGATACGGATTAGATTTGCTCATTTGCGGCTGAAGTATCTTGTTATTTATTTTAGTTTTGTGAACTGTGGTTTGTATGCGGAACGGCACGGGTACACCTTTTAACTTTGCATATACCTCTAGCTCAAACTGATCTGGTAAGGCGGCTTTACCACTGGCAGGGTCACGCATATACGCAATTAGCATAGAATTACTATCTTTGCCCGGACGGCCATACATGAGATTAAAGGCGCTACTGTTGCTGTTGACTGACGTCCCATTGATGAACAGGTCTATTTTCTCCACCATATCCTCTTCCTGTCCTTGCGTATTGGTAGTTGGATACAGGGGTTCATGTGGTGAATCCCCACCACTCTTTTCCAACGCCACGACCAAGCGTGTCCCGTCAAATATGATTTGAGGTACCTTCAATGTAATACCGCTATGGGTAACACTAAGGTTTACGGAAGTGGCCAACCCTTTCTGGTCAGCGGTTTGCAGTCCAAGATCCCCAGCTAGCTTGAACACACTATCAACAAGGGGGACCTGTTTCAATGACTCCGCCATTGTAGGCGAAACAAAGGCGCTGCCAATGATCATAACGCCAATGAGCGCTGCAGAAGCAGCGGTAATTGCAGTTCCCCGAAAAAACCTTTTAATGGATAGATGGGAGGATGGGCGGTTGGGTAGCAGTTCCAGATCCGATTCCATTTGTGCATAAAATGCATCTAGGCGTTGCCTTACCAAATCAGGGATTACTACCATTTCTGCCTCCAAGTTTTCCCTTTCCAATTGTAATTTCTCATCCAGCTCTTGATCCTGGTTTTCAAACCCTGAAGGATTCATTGAATGGTCACCTTCCTTTCTCCGCGATTTTGTAGCAGGTCCATTAATGTTCTGCGAGCACGGTGCAATCGTGTTTTGACGGCACCCTCTGATAGATCCAGTAACTCTGATATTTCCCTGATCGGCATATCGCGCAAATAGTGCAGGGAAATCACGGTTCGCATGGATTCCTCCAAATGGTCGATGGCCTCGCGCAGTTCGATTTTTTCGTATCCGCCCGAGGTGGACGGTTCCTTTATAAATTCCGCGACGGGTACAACCCGTTTTTGCTTGCGAATAATGAGATGGCATTCATTAATGAGAATACGAAGCAGCCATGTTTTAAAATAGCGAGGTTCACGTAGCTCACCCAGAGACTTGTATGCTTTGAGCATTGCTTCTTGCATTGCGTCCGCGCAATCCTCATTGCTGCGAAGAATGGAACGCGCCATGCCATACATATCGGATTCCATATGTTTCATCAAGGCGACGAACGCCTTGCGGTCCCCATTCCTTGCTTGGTGTAAAATTGTTTCGAGATTCAAAGGATGGTACTCCTTTCCCGTATATACTACTAGCTATAATCATTGTACTTGTACCTGTATTTGATTTTGTACAATCTATTGTGTAGCAGGTTACAGGAATTAGATGTTACATGGGCGTTAAAGGTTACAGCGGAAATAAAAAAATGTAGCACCATCGCAACAGGGTGTCTTTAAAGAAGCCCAACGTGTCAAACCGTCGCACGGAATAGTGGCTTTGGACTTCACATGCTATAATACGGTGAACCAGTATCAGGAAGGAGAATCCAACCCTTATGAAAAGAACAATTGCTACTGAAAAAGCACCCGGTGCGATCGGACCCTATAGCCAAGCGGTAGAGGCAGGCGGGTTTATTTACACCTCAGGACAGCTTGGGCTGAATCCGGCAACAGGTGAGTTTGGCAAGGATGTACAGGAGCAGGCTCGCCTGTCCTTGAGCAATGTACAAGCCATTCTGGAAGCAGCAGGCAGCAACATGAACCAGGTTGTGAAAGCGACTGTATTCCTGAAGGACATGAACGATTTTGTCAGCGTCAATGAGGTGTACAGTTCTTTCTTTGAGCAACCCTATCCAGCACGCAGTGCGGTGGAGGTAGCCCGTCTGCCTAAGGATGCACTGGTAGAGATTGAAGTCATTGCATTGAAGGGCGAATAGTCTGTACCCGGTGTAGATCACTCAACAAGCAAGCTTATAGATTTGATCAAAGTCTATACCTAATCATATTGGATAAAATGAATAAACAAAGCAAGCGAGCTTGGGCTAGATGATTCAGACCCGAACTCGCTTGTTTTTGCTAGTAGATATCAATAGTTTCTTTAATCCCGGTCTCGATTACGGGCAAAGAATAGCCATAGGGCGTACACCAGAATGATTGCCGCCAAGATCAATGCAGCCAGCCGTACATTTTCATTGTTCGGATGCTCGACGGCGATGGCGACATAGGCCCATACAAATACGAGAGGATAAATGCTGTCACGATAAGGAAAGCTGACCATGATCGCCAATATGGTGCCGATGAGCAGGATAATGATCGCCCATGTCGTATCACTGAGTCCCCAGCCACTCCATTCATTCTTTTCCAGTGCCACTGCAATATTGATAATAGTAGCAACGGATACCCAACCGAGGTTGAGGCTGAACGGTAGCTTGACGAACCACATTTCTCCGCGGGTTGGCTGAGGTGTGCGGGTACGTACATACACGACGCCCAAGGAAAGCAAGTATAAAATAATAACGATGACGCACAGTTCTACGTATACATACTGCCAGAGGAAAATCCAGATGATATTGAAAAGACAGCCTAGAATAAAAAAAATACCGATGGATTGAACGCTTGTCTTGGCTTGCCCTGTAGGTGTAGCTTGATACACAACAAAGCAGGCGAGCAGCACGTAGATGACCGACCAGATGGAAAAAGCGTAACCCGCTGGGGTGATCAAGGTAGGGTACATGTTGGATACAGCAGCAGTACTTCTGCCACCGATAGGAAGTGTAGAAGCCAGAAAGTTAATGAAAACGACAGCAATAAATACAATAATATTCCACCATTTATACGGATGGCTTCGTGACATTGGGATATCTCCTCCTCAACGAATGATGATCCAAAATGACTGACTGGTCACAATCTTCTACTATGAATATACCCACTTTACTTTCGAATATGTCGGAACGGTAAAAGTTTCTTGATCCCGGCATAATCATAAAAAGTGGTATGTATATGCAGTCATATGTAGTACAATGATAAAAATTTTAAGCACTATATAAGCTGTATTTCCTCAAATTCAACTTATATAGAAGTAAGGAGATAAGTTGAATGAATAGATTGGAGAAAGTAGGGAAATTTGTAGGAGGGACCTTTTCCATCTGGGTACTTTTATTTGCATGCTTGGGATTTTTCTTTCCTGCGGCGTTTACAGGGTTGAAAGGATACATACAGTTATTTCTGGGCATTGTCATGTTCGGGATGGGGCTAACTTTATCTGCGGCTGACTTTCGCGAAGTATTCCGGCGTCCAGTGGATGTGGCTATTGGTGTGGTCGGGCATTATCTGATTATGCCGTTTCTGGCCTTTGGATTGGCATTAGTATTGCAGCTGCCACCGGATATTGCGGTAGGTGTCATTTTGGTAGGCTGTTGCCCGAGTGGAACTGCGTCCAACGTAATGACGCTTTTATCCAAAGGCGACGTGGCGTTGGGGGTATCGATTGCTTCGGTGTCGACGCTGATTGCTCCACTGGCTACCCCAGCCATGATTAACCTGCTTGCTGGACGTTGGATGAATATTGATGCGAAGTCCCTGATCATGGACATTCTCATCGTAGTTATTGTCCCCATTGTGCTGGGTGTTATCATCAAATCGCTATTTCGCAAACAGGCAGAAGCCAGTGTCCAGGCGCTGCCGCTCATATCAACACTGGTGATTATGCTCATCGTGGCTATTGTGATTGCAGGTAGCAAAGGCAAGATTTTGGAGACAGGTCCGATTATTTTTGGTGTGATTATTTTGCATAACGGAATCGGGTTCCTGCTTGGATATTGGTTTGCCAAGCTGTTCGGCATGGATCTTTCCAAGCGTAAAGCTGTTACGCTGGAAACGGGAATGCAGAATTCCGGACTGGGTGCTGCGCTGGCAGCAGCTCATTTTAACCCGATTGCTGCTGTACCGAGTGCGATTTTTAGCGTGTGGCATAATATTTCCGGCTCGTTGCTCGCGACTTGGTTTTCCCGCCGGGAGGAGAAGAAAAGCACAACCGGGAAGCATTAAGCTTTGTTAGTGGCTTGTGCCAAGTGGCTACGGTTCAGCTTTTTCGAACAGTTTAGGGATGGTCAGAAAGGATAGATTTGACTTTATAGTTGCGGATCATTATACTGTGGTTATTATAACCACTGTATTTAAGTAAGCAACAGTAGTTTGAGTCGTTATGGAGGAAAACTACATCGAATTCGTATTTGGCTTCATGCTCAACAGCCTTATATTATCTGATCTGATTTAACTGAAGGAGAGAGAAAGAATGAACCCAAAATATAATTCTCTATTTGAAGCTTTTACCCTGCCATCCGGTGTTACGTTGAAGAACCGTATTACCATGGCACCTATGACTAACTTTGCTTCCCACGAAAATGGTGAAGTGAGTGACGAGGAACTGGCATACTACCGTGAACGCTCCGGTGGTGTGGGCGCGGTTATTACCGCTTGTGTGTATGTAACTCCAGATGGTAAAGGATTTGTTAATGAGTTTGGTGCGGACAAGGATGAAATGATTCCTAGCCTGCGCCGTCTGGCGGATACGATTCATCAGGAGGGCGCGAAAGCGATCCTGCAAATTTATCATGGTGGCCGCCTGTGTCCACCGGATCAGATTCCAGACGGACAACCGATTAGTGCAAGCGCAGTAGCCGAGGAAAAAGAAGGCGCACCTGTGCCGCGTGAAATGACATCCGACGATATCCATCGCGTCATTCGCGCCTATGGCGAAGCAACTCGCCGCGCGATTGAAGCAGGCTATGATGGTGTGGAGCTGCACGGAGCGAATGGTTACCTGGTGCAGCAGTTCTTCTCCCCGCACTCCAACCTTCGTACCGATGAATGGGGAGGAAGTGTTGAAAAACGAATGACCTTCCCGCTGGCGATTGTTCACGAAGTGAAGAAAGTGATCGCAGAACATGCAAAGGGGCCATTCATTTTCGGATACCGCTTGTCTCCTGAGGAAGGACACACGCCAGGCATCACGCTGGATGATACGATGGTGCTTGTAGACCGTCTGGCGGATCAAGGGCTGGATTACCTGCACATTTCCGTAAATCATTTCTTCGGTGGTTCGTTCCGTGACCGTAGTGACGAACGGTCACGTACCGTTCTCATCCATGAGAAGGTAGGTAACCGTGTGCCGATTATGGGAGTCGGATCGCTGAATACACCGGACGAGGCGCTTGCAGCACTGGAGACAGGTGTACCGCTTGTATCGCTGGGACGTCCACTTTTGATGGAGCCGCAATGGGTTCAGAAGGTGCAAAACGGCACAGAAGATACCATTCGCACGACCTTATCCAAGCAAGCCCAGCAGGAGCTAGTCATTCCTGACTACCTGTGGGGTGCGTTGACGACCCTTCCAGGCTGGATGCCTGTTACGGACTAAATTTTGAATGACGGAGATACCCTAGGCTGCTCTCATGCACCTGGGGTATTTTCCTGTCTTGTGACCGTGAACACAATAATATAGGAATAACTGAGAAAGAAGGAAACTGACAATGTTACATGGAGCTAATGGCGCGATTTTGATGGAGTCAACCCATCCGGGGCTACAGATTCGACTGTTGCAAGTAAATGATGCAGAACGTTTATTAGAGATCAGACGTGAAAATTTTGATTTTTTCAAACCGTTCGAGCCAGAACGGCCTGAAGTTTACTTTACCCTGGAAGAACAGGCGCGTCTGATTTCCAACGGTTTGGAAGCGGCACAAGCCGGACAGGGATATACGTTTGGACTTTTTTTGCCGGAAAATAATAAGCTGATTGGCAGAATAGAGCTGTCGGGTGTCGCTAGAGGCCCCTTTCAAAACGCCAATCTGGGCTACTTTGTAGATCCTGCTTACCACGGACAAGGCTATGCTACTTCCGCAGTGAAGGATATTGTACGCTACGCCCTGAATGAGTTGGAATTACACCGTATTCAAGCTGGAGTGATGCCAAGAAATACGCCTTCCAATCGAGTGATGGAAAAGGCAGGATTTCGCCGCGAAGGGCTGGCTCTCAACTACTTGAAGATTAATGGTGTGTGGGAAGATCACGTGCTGTATGCGATAACGGCTGAGGATTTGCAGAATGGCGTCTTCTGAACTCGCCAGGCGTGACACCCTCCAGTTTTTTGAACACCTTGCCAAAATATTTTTCATCCTGATAACCAACCATACCGGCAATATGATGAAGGCGCAGCTTGTCATTCAGCAGTAATAGCTTTGCCTTGCCCATCCTGATCTGGCACAAATAGTCCGACAGATTAACCCCGTACTCCTGCTTGAATTTACGAGAAATATATTCCCGACTGAGGTAAAAGCGGCTCGCCATATCCTGTAGAGAAATGTCTTCATCGTAGTGTGCATCCAGATAGCGGGCAATATCACGGATGGTCGGGTTGTTTGGACTATGGCTTGGTGTAAGTGCCTGACCGGCTGCCAGCAGTCGGTTTTCGACCTGTCTTTGCCATAAGGGCAACGAAAGCATGCCGCGGTTGTCGACCGGCAAGGCATGAATGGAGCCGGACTCATCTGCCATCTCCTCGCCATCGGTATCTCCGGGTCTGTCATTCAACCAGCGGGCCAGCATCCAGTCCAGCTCTTGATTCCAACTGGCTAGCTGCTCTGCTGTAACCGAAGGCAACTCGGCTACGGCTGCTATCCAGCGGCCTACCGCTATAGACACACGACTGGCATTACAGCTGAGCGCACTAAGCCGTAGTTCCTCTTCCATGTCAGGTAACTGGGGAAGACGAATGCTCTGCCGTGTCTGGGTACTCTGGTGCATCCAGTCGGCTTGCAACACATCCCGTTTCCACAACGCTTGCCTTGCCTCTTGGTAGGCAGTGGCTGCCGCTATGGGAAAGGCACCAAAAGAGCCAACCCCGATGTGCATGTAGCACCGCAAAGCGGTTTTGATTCCTGTATGAATATCCTGCAAGAGCTTTGACCAACGAGATGGATCGCCCCAATATAGCAGAATAATTTCGTCCATACGCTCCAGATGGCGGAATGCAACTCCGGTTTGAGAAGTTTCGAGAAATTCGTTGCAGATGTTAGTGAGGGAAAAGCTCAAAAGCGCACGCCGCGTTTTATATTTGTCCAGTATATCGGCATCCAGCTGAGTAGTACTCATCACAGCTGCATTACATATCTGAATAGCTGCGGGAAGACGTAGCTCCTCGCGTAAGGGCGTAATGGAAAGAGGGGTATTCGCTATCCCGGAAACGATTTCAGTCAGGAGCTTATCAGCATAGTGTGGCCTCATCCGATTGACTTCCATGGCCTGCATCGTCTGCCTGTTCCGGTCTTGCTCTGCTGTCCGCCAGGCTTGAGTGGCTTTTTTTACAGCCTCGTTAATCTCCACTGGATCCACGGGCTTAAGAATATAGTCCATGCCTCCCCGGCGGATGACCTGTCGAACCAAGTCAAAATCATCATAGCCACTGACCACCACGACTCTGGTTGCTGGGGAATTGACTTGAATCCACTCCATCAGTGCTATCCCATCCTTGCCGGGCATCCGCATATCCGTGAGTACAACGGGTGGGGAAAGGGCGGTAATGACCTCAATCGCCTGATCGCCCGACTCGGCTTCAATCACCTCGCTCACACCGCAAGCTTCCCAATGTACGAGCATCCGTATGGCATGGCGCACATGCTTCTCATCATCCACAATCAGGACTTTCATTGACAGATCACTCTCCCTTAATATGAATTTCTGTAAGCGGTTCGGTGCAAATTTCAAGTGTAAAACGAACGCCATGAGGCAGAATATTATCTACACACAAGGTATTAGAACCATCCTCCGAGTGAAGTTGGATACGTAATAGAACATTACGAAGACCGATGGAGTTCTGTTCGCTAGTGTCTGATTCTTCATGGGCTTTCAGCGGACGTTTTAGCATTTGCTGAAGCTGCTCCAACTCGGTTGGTGGAATCGATGCGCCGTTATTCTCCACTTCTATCTTCACAATGCCTTCCCGGATTCGGCTGCCTGTAATGCGAATCTTACCGGGCCCCAGCCGGGGATCGGCACCGTGTTTAAAGTAGTTTTCCACCAACGGCTGGAGAATCATCTTAGGCACCCGCTCATTCAGAATTTCATCATCCCACTGATAGGTTACTTCTAATTGCTCACCGAAGCGTTCCTTTTGCAAATCAAGATATTGTTTTACATGCTCAGCTTCTTCCTTAAGTGTAACAACCGTATGGTCTCGCATGTTATAGCGCAGCATTTTGGCAAGGGAGGAGAGCAGAGAATAAATGCGCGGCACCTCATGCTGTAGAGCCAGTGTTCCAATAGACTGTAGCGTATTATATAAAAAATGAGGATTAATCTGTGCCTGAAGCGCTTTCAACTGGTTCGTCTTGTTAGCCAGTTCGAGCTTGTATTCTTGCAAAATGAGGTTATTGATGGTATCCATCATCTGTCTGAAGCGACGCGACAGCACTCCAATCTCATCGTTGCCCATGGCTCGGATGTCTACATCCAACTGACCGGACTGGATCTGGGTAATGTAGCGGGTCAGCCGCTTAATAGGTTCCGTAATTTTTATCGAAATCCATAACGTGGCGACAATAACGAGCAGCAACGCTGCGCCTGTAATGACCGCATTGATCTGGGTCAGTTGGGTAGCCCGCAAATAAAGCGTCCGATGAGGGATTTTCTTGACGAGCGTCCAGCTTGACAGGTTGGCATCCAGTTTGCCATATACGTGCAGGGCTGTGTCATCCTCAATTACACCGTGCCCGCCTTCTTTAGAAATTCGATTGAGCAGGTCAGATTCCTCCCAGTGTGTTCCAATGGATGATTCTTTTCCGCTATATATGATCGTTCCGTTCCGATCAATTAAAAATAGCTCCTCTGTATCTGCATCATACAACTGACGGCAAATACTGCGCAGCGGCTCCAGATCCACATCTATAGCCAGTACCCCAAGCGTTTCTGAAGACGGAATGTTCCGAATCGCACGGTGGAGTGTAAAAACCTGCCGCTTTGTATTCTGCTCAGCATAGGAAACTGCTGAAAAGCCGTACAAATGCTTTATGTGCGAGGGTTGCATGAACAGCCCAGAAGGGCCGTAATGAATAGAACCGGTGAAGGGCTCCAGCCGGAACTCCCGTAGAGGGACCGTGCTGGTAATCAGTGTAGATTGCCCAGCCTCAAACGAATGCAAGTACACCTGGTCAATGCCTGAGGAAGCATTCATCATCGTTTGCAGCGTGGTGTAAATCTCGGCAACGGCCCGGTAATCATCCGGAATTTTAGCCAGGTTGCGCAGAAAATGAGGGTCATTATAGACTCCGATCGATGCGCGATTTAATCCCTGTAAATAGTTATCCAAATTCGTAATTCCCTGAAAAATAAGCCGTTCGTTTTCTTGGGTGGCCTGTTCCCGTAAGGATTGCTTGGTGAGGATGAAGGTCATGGTCATTGAAAGCAGCAACGGAAGAGTGACCGCAATGAGTAGAAACCAGATTAGACGAGAACGAATGCTATGAAATTTCATGCAGGTAGCTCCTTTCACAATTCAAGGCAAGCCAGAGGTCAATATTTTCCCCCCTAATGGTTCACGATCTTGCGTGTTCTCCAGAGCGCTTATTCGACATAATGAACATGTGAATCGCATACCATACGGATTCAACGTCCACATTGCTTGCAAGGATGCCGTAGAGGAGCGTTCCAGACACCAAAGAGAACAAAGGGGGGATCGGTTTGAATCGCGCCAAGTCGTCGCAATGGCTCCAGCAATGGATTTTTGTAGGGCCATCGACGTTATTTTTCGTTATCATTATTGTAATCCCTTTCATGCTAGGAATGTACTATTCTTTTACAGAGTGGAATGGGGTAGCCAATCAGGCAAAGTGGGTCGGGCTGGATAATTTCAGTCACATTTTATTTAATGATGACAAATTCGGGACAGCGTTCTGGTTTACCGTCCGTTTTACGGTGATTGGAGTGGTAGCTGCCAATATTTTTGGTTTTCTGCTGGCGTATTTTCTAACCAAGCCGCTAAAAACAAAAAATGTGCTTCGAACTATTTTTTTCATGCCTAATGTGATCGGAGGTCTGTTGCTCGGATTTATCTGGCAGTTTATTTTCGTCAAGGGATTTGCAGCGATCGGCGAGAGTACGGGGTTGTCCTTCTTCAATTTGTCCTGGCTGGGAGATGAGATCACGGCCTTCTGGGGCATTGTGATCGTGTTTATCTGGCAAACAGCCGGATATTTAATGGTGATTTATATCTCTTCCCTTACCAATGTGCCCCGGGATATGCTGGAGGCAGCCGAGATTGATGGGGCGAGTCGGATGCAAATCTTGCGGTCGATTATACTGCCTTTGATCATGCCTGCCATTACGGTATGTCTCTTCCTGGCGATATCATGGTCGTTTAAAATGTTCGATCTCAACCTGTCATTGACGAAGGGTGGTCCCTTTGGTTCTACAGAGTCAGTGGCGCTCAATATATACAATGAAGCGTTTGTCAATAATCGTTATGGGTTGGGAACGGCTAAAGCACTCATTTTCTTTATCATTGTTGCTCTCGTTACGAGCCTTCAGGTACGCCTGACGAAAAGCCGGGAGGTGGAATCGTAAATGGAAACAAACAATCGCTACCGCGTTGGGACATGGGCGACTGAGTTGGTGATGATCCTCGTCGCATTGGTATTCCTCGTCCCGTTTTACTTTTTGTTCGTGAATTCGGTCAAAAGCTTTGGTGACCTGCTCACTGACTCTGCGGCCTGGCCACAAACCTTTGTATGGAGCAACTATGCTAGAGCTTGGAGTATTACGCGTTTTCCCGAAGCGTTATGGAACTCACTCGTGGTTACGGTGGTCAGCAATCTGCTGCTCGTACTGATCAGCTCAATGGCTGCCTATCGAATGGTTCGGCGCCCAACACGTTACAATCGGGTACTGTTCAGCCTGTTCGTGGCTGCGATGGTCATTCCTTTCCAATCGGTGATGATTCCTTTGGTCAAGGTTGTAAGTACGCTGGATTTAATGAACAGTATTAGTGGTCTGGTAATCTGTTATCTGGGATTTGGGGCTCCTATGTCCATCTTTCTCTTTCACGGATTCGTCAAAGGTGTACCTGTTGAGGTGGAAGAAGCAGCTACAGTGGACGGTTGCACGCCTTACGGGGTGTTTTTCCGGATTGTATATCCGTTGATGCTGCCCATGATGGTAACGGTTATTATTTTGAATACACTCTGGATCTGGAATGACTATCTACTGCCTTCTCTGGTACTGCAAAAGGCTGAATTGCGCACCATTCCGATTGCTACCTATGCCTTTTTCGGACAATATACGAAGCAGTGGGATTTGGCTTTGCCAGCTCTGGTGCTGGGTATTTTGCCGGTCATCGCGTTCTTTCTAGCCATGCAAAAATATATTATACAAGGTATCATGGCAGGCTCGGTCAAAGGCTGAGTGTGGGATGTACTGAAAACATGTGCACGGTGTGCCACTCCGCAAACGGAGAACACTTTGAAATTTAGAATAGAAAGGAACGTAAATATGAAAACGCATACTTTTAAAAAGAAAGCTCAAGCACTAATTTTGCTTTTTGCAGCCTTTGCTCTGGTTTTGGCGGGCTGTAATAGCAGTGGTGGACAAAATGCAGGCAATGAGGAAGTGAAGGAAAAAACCATTCACATTTTTCAGTTTAAAGTAGAGATTGCAGAAGCGCTAAATCGCATGAAGGCGGAGTATGAAGCGACTCACCCGGGGATCAAGCTCGACATTCAGACCGTAGGCGGGGGGAGTGACTATGGGGCGGCGTTGAAGGCCAAGTTTGCCTCTGGCGAACAGCCGGATATTTTTAATGTCGGCGGCTATCGTGAGCTGGATACGTGGCTGGAATATTTGGAGGACCTGTCCGACCAGCCTTGGGTTGGTGATGTGGTCGATGTCGCCAAAGAACCGATGACCAAGGATGGCAAGCTGTACGGTCAGCCGATGAATCTGGAAGGGTACGGCTTTATCTACAACAAGGATTTGTTCAAAAAGGCTGGAATCACCGAGCCTCCTAAGACGTTGTCCGAGCTGGAGGCTGCTGCGCAAAAGCTGCAAGCCGCAGGGATCACACCTTTTTCCAATGGATACCAGGAGTTTTGGGTGCTGGGTAATCATTTGCTGAACGTGGCATTTGCCAATCAGCCAGACCCCTCGGCCTTCGTCAAGGGACTGAATGATGGTACAGCCAAAATTCCAGGCAATGCTGTATTCGCCGAGTGGATTAAGCTGCTTGATCTGACGCTCAAGTATGGCAATGCGAAGCCGCTCACGACCGATTACAACACGCAGGTAACGAACTTTGCCACTGGCAAAGCTGCTATGATGCAGCAAGGGAACTGGACTCAGGTCCAAATTGACGGAATTAATCCGAAGCTGAATCTGGGTATTCTGCCTATGCCGATTGGTGAAGACCCAGCAGCGGGAGATAAGCTATTTGTAGGTGTCGCTAATAACTGGGTGGTTAATAAAAATTCGTCTGTCAAAGCCGAAGCGAAAGAGTTCTTAAACTGGATGGCGACATCCGAGCAAGGGAAAAAGTACATCACCAAAGAATTTAAGTTCATTCCAGCGTTCAAGAGCATCAAAGGCGACGAGGCTGATATGGGTCAATTGGGTGCCGAAGTCGTGAAATACAGTCAGGAAAATAAAGTGCTAGGCTGGTTCTTCAACCGCTATCCTGAAGGAGCACAGCAGGAATTTGGAAGTGAGATGCAGGCCTATGTGGCAGGTAAATCGGATGCCGGGAAGCTGTTCGAGGACTTCCAGAGAACATGGGATAATTTGAAGACCAAATAATGAAATGAAATACACAGAAGAGCCTTCGCATGTCAGGGAGATACATTGTCCTGAGCATACGAAGGCTTTTCGGCAAACATAACTATAAATGATAATGAAGTAGAACAATATCCCCGCGGCGTTCTATTTCCTGGAGTTCAAATGTGCTGGGCGGCGTTCCTTCTGGAAATAAGGGGATTCCTTGTCCAAGCACTTTGGGAATGATTGCAATGATCGCCTTTTCCAGCAGCCCAGCCTGCATGAAAGCCTGAACTAACTGGCCTCCGCCCACTAACCATACCAAACCTTCGGATTTTTTTTGTAAATGTGGAACCAGTTCAGTCAGAGCCTCATCCGTAAATGTTACATGGGGTGCCTGCTGTTGCTCCATCAATGATCGGGTGAGTACATAACACGGCTTTCCGGCATAGGAAAAATCATCCGAAAGCTTTAACACTTCCTCATACGTCAGCCTGCCCATCAGCACCGTACCTACAGTATCGTAGAAGTCAGCATATCCGTTATCTCCTCCATCTCCTTTGACATCAAACAGCCAGTCCACCGATCCGTCCGGCAATGCGATATACCCGTCGAGACTCATGGCGATATACAATACGACTTTGTTGGATTTCAAATCCTTCATTGTTCATCACTCCTTTCTATCTCTATGTTACAATCTATTTATGACATACTTTGTCGTAGTTAAATAATTGTTTAAACTTCATTTTTATTAGAGGAGCATCCTATGAACGAACGCAGAATTGCTCTTATGAGGATACTGGATTCCAAAAAAAAATATACGGCGCGTGAGTTGGCCGAACGATTTGGCGTCTCCGTCAGAACGATACAAAGAGATCTCGACTATTTGCAGCAAACCGGGTTACCCCTGTATACCGAAACGGGCCCTCATGGCGGATACCGGGCACTTCCCAATCGGCTTCTTCCTCCCCTTCATCTTGCGCGCGACGAGGCACTGGGTCTTTTTCTCATGCTGCAACTGCTGGAAGACATTCCGGATATCCCTTTTGGATCGGTTCGTGGACATTTGTCCGAGCATTATTATGCCGAGCTTCCCCAGGATGTACAGGACAGCATTGACCAATTAAAGGATTACATTTCTTTTCGTATGATACCTACTCACGCAGACTCACCCTACACCTCGCTCATTTTGGAGGCTGCACTAAACAAGCGCAGGGTGAACATGCACTACCGCTCCGCTTCCGGGGCAAAGTGGACCCAGGTATATCCGATTGGGCTTTATTTTGATCACGGATATTGGTATATGCCAGCGCATAACAAAGACCGCATCATTCTGTACCGTTCAGATCGGGTGATCACCATCACGATACTAGATGAAACCTTGGACAGCCTCCCCACCCTTCAAGCATGGTTGGCTTCAGAGGATTCCCGTGTAGGAATTCCGTCCAAAATAAAATTTACCGCATTGGGTGCTAGGCTGGCCGAATCAGATACCCTCTTCCACAATGTCTCCCATCAGGAAGGCCTGGGTCAGGAATGGCACGGACATATCCCCGTTGAAGAGTTTAGGTATGTATCCAGACTTTTGTTAAAGTATGGGCCAGAAGCCGAGGTCGTATATCCGCAAGAACTGCGTATGCTGGTCAGGAAATTGCTGCAAGACAGCCTGAATCCTTATCTGAAGGATGATGAAGAATAAGAGGCAGTGCTTATAGTTAATCACATGAATATTTAAGGTTATTAACGTATGACTTTCCATTTATTTTTGTGATAAAGTTTTGAAATGAGCCCGTTTTCGTATATGATGAAGAGTAATAATTCAAAAGGCTGGACGGGAGACAGATATGAATCAACCGCTTTATGGGATATGGCTCGGAGATGTGTTTTTTTGCTTTTCTGGTGAGACGTCGGAACCACGTATCGATGCGTGGAGCAGTGTAATCCGGAGGCTGACGCTAAAGGGAGACCTTCGGCCGTTTCGGCAGGCTGCGTTGCGTCTTGCTGAGGTACGGATACCGAACACTGCTCGTGTGGAAACCGCGGGCAGAGGTGGCAAAAGACGTTCCATGCTGGGGCGTACATTGGAGGGCTTGGCGCTGGAACCGCGCGAGACGATGGCACTGCTGACCCGCATGGACGAGAAGGGCTGTGCGGCATCGGGCATTACGCTGGGCGAGGAAATGCAATATTGGCAAAAAGCCGCTTATTTTGCGCTAGAGCTGATGCAGCGGGGCGAAATTACGCCATCGCTTACAGAGGCGCGTCCATCGGGACCGCGTCGTCGCGGTCCGGAAGCGGCTGTCGGGGTGTGGATTCCTCGTCTGTATCAAGAGGAGGACATACGCCGCTTTCATGAGCTGGCTGCTGCAATGCCGGCTGTTTGTATGGCGGCTCCTGCCGTGTTCGCGGGTAAGGAGCCTGAAACACGCGAGGATGCAGCCGGAATCGTGCTGTACTCCTTCTTGTGTGCGGTCATCCATGCGGAAACGACCGCGGTGTTGGCAGCATCAGACCGTGAGCTGGGACGATATCGTGCAGAGTATCGGCGCGGAGGATCGCCGCTGACAGAGCTATGGTGGAACAGTCTGCTGACAGGTTCCCGCCCGGTGGCGATTCAGGGAACGCCCGCGGAGATGGAGGAGCTGGTTCTCCAAGCGTCCTCTCTTAAGGGAAGCGCAATGCCTGTCACGGAGCGGGAAGACAAGGAGCCGATAGAAGGGCAACTGCGGTTGTGCCTTCGTTTGGAGCCTTCGCTGGAAGAGAGTGTGAAGGAATGGCGCATTACCTTTTGGGCAGAAAGCGATGCTGAGCCGGGGTTGCGACTGCCTGCTCTGGCACTGTGGGCGCATCCTGAACGCGATCTGGTTCGCGGCGGAATTGTATATCGTCAAGTGCAGGCGCAACTGCTAATGAGGCTCGGACAGGCTGCTGAAGCGGCACCTATATTGCAAGAAGCGTTGAACCGCCCTTATCCCGAAGGGCTGACACTGGAGCCGGAGATGTTCTTCCGCTTCCTGACGGAAGCCGTTCCCGCATTACAAAAGAACGGTATTACCGTGCAAATGCCTTCACGCTGGAGCCGGGAGGGCCGAAGACGTGCAGGCTTACGGCTCAAAATGCGTTCGACAGAGCAGGGTGCCAAGCCGGATGGTGTGATTGCCGATACATCGACTGTCGGCATTAACCGCATGATTTCGTTTGATGCCGAGGCTGTGCTGGGTGATACAACTTTGACGATGGAGGAACTGGAAAGCATTGTCGCCGCTAATTTGCCGTATGTACGTCTCGGAGGGGAATGGATCGAGGTCGATCCTAAGGAAATTCGTCAGGTGCTGCGCTTTATCAAGCGCGGTGAGAACGGTGAGATGAGCTTGTCCGAATGGATGCATCTGGCCGCAGAAAATGAAAGTGCAGGCGAGGCCTCATGGAAAGGCTTGTCCATCTTTGGCGCGGAATCCGCCGGATTGCTTGCGTCTTTGGCTGAGGGCGGCGTACTTCGTTCGGTAGAGCCGCGACCTGTGCCAGAGACGCTGCACGGCGCATTACGGCCCTATCAAGAGCGCGGCTTTCAATGGCTGGCCGCGATGCGTGGATTAGGTTTTGGCGTCTGCCTTGCGGACGATATGGGGCTTGGTAAAACGATTCAGGTCATCACCTGCCTACTCGACGGTGGCATCGGCGCAGATGATCAACGTCCGGCGTTGATCATCTGTCCAACGTCCTTGCTCGGCAACTGGCAGCGCGAGTTGAAACGCTTTTCACCGGATTTGTCACTGTATATTCACCATGGAAACCAGCGACTCCACGGCGAGCTGTTTCAGGAAAGTGTACGTGAGTATGATATCGTCCTCACTACCTATCATTTGGCGGGCCGGGACGGCAGCGATTTATCTGCGGTATACTGGTCCTCTATCGTGTTGGATGAGGCGCAATATATAAAAAATGCACGAACAAAGCAAGCACAAAGCGTCATGAAGCTGTCTGCTCCACATCGGATTGCCATGACGGGTACCCCGGTAGAGAATCGGCTGAGCGAGCTGTGGTCTATTTTTCAATTCCTGAACCCAGGTTACCTCGGTACGGCGTCTTCATTCCGCCAACGGTACAGTCTGGCGGGAGAGGAGCGGGGGTCTGCGTTGCGTGAGCTTCATCGCCTCGTCTCCCCGTTCATGCTGCGTCGACTCAAAAGCGACCCAGATATACGCAAGGATTTGCCGGAGAAGCTGGAGTTGAAATCCTACTGTGTACTGACACCAGAGCAGGCCGGATTGTATCGGGGCGTAGTGGATCAATTATTGGGAACACTGGATGGGCAGATCGGTATAGCTCGCAAAGGGCTTGTTCTGTCTTCACTGACCAAGTTGAAGCAGATTTGTGACCATCCGGGTCTGATCATTCCGGGTCGGGCTGATAGTGGTAAAACGCAAAACTCGGGCAAAATGGAGCGACTGCTGGAATTGGTAGAGACGATTCGCGAGAACGGCGAATCGGCGCTGATATTCACCCAATATGTGTCGATGGGAGAATTGCTGGTCTCCCGTTTGGCCAAAATCTTCGGGGAAGAGCCGTATTTTCTACATGGAGGACTGGCGAAAACCAGACGGGATGAAATGGTTCACAACTTCCAGCAGGGAGAAGGGCCGAATATATTCGTACTTTCCCTGCGTGCAGGTGGTGTGGGCCTGAACCTGACACGTGCCAGCCATGTCATTCACTATGACCGCTGGTGGAATCCTGCAGTGGAAAATCAGGCGACAGACCGCGTATTCCGTATTGGTCAAAGCCGCAATGTACAAGTGCACAAGCTGATTTGTCAAGGTACACTGGAGGAGCGAATCGACGAGCTGATCGAGAGCAAAAAGGCACTTTCCGAGCAGGTTGTCGGCTCCGGTGAACATTGGCTCACCGAAATGTCTGATGATGAATTGCGCGGTCTGATAGCGTTGCAAAATGATGTATGGATTGAGTGAGCAGAGAAAGGATGAAGGCGATGACGAGGCCGCGAGTGAAGCTGAAAGTAACTGACGGTCAATGGATAGCGGAATTAGACAGAAATGGCTTGGAAGGCGAATCAACGGGTGTACCTTCCGCACATGCTGTCCAATGGATGGGTCCAGCGCCTGTACTAAACCCCGAACAGCGAAAGGCATGGCTGGAGCAGCTAAAAGCAGATCCTTTGGACATCTACCGCTTTTTGCAAGGGAAAACCTGTCTATCGCTGGATGAGATCGTTCAGCTAGCAGCTGAGACAGCCACTTCCAGCATGGAGGATGGCGTGGGTGTAGTCGACGATGTGAAGAAGGCTCTTCAGACCGGGATGGAAAGCGAGCCGCAGACCTGTCTGGAATTGATCGGAATGACGCGGGAAGAGCTGCTGGAGTACGTATTCAGTGCTTGGGCCGGAGAGTTATCTCATGTGCAGGGGACATCCCCCGCGCTTGAGTCTACCTCGCGGCCGGAAGGCGGACGCAGTGGATCGGCTGCGATTAGCGAATGGATTGCCGAGTCAGCGGCAGAAGGAGCATTACATCGTCCCGGTGCAGGTTTTCATGCGATTGAGATTCATCTGCCGCAGAAGCTTGTTCCTAAGAAGAAAGCGGATATTACGGCTTTGCTGCCGGGTTTACCCCGTGCGGAAGAGGCATTGAAACTCATACGTGAACGGGTAGCCGAGCGGGCCCGAGCTGCAATTCCGCAAAAACGTCATACTCCGTAACAATTCGGGTATATACTTCCTTTTTCGAGTCTATTCGCCTTCATCGAACGGGATAACGGCTTCGAAGAGTGTCCAAAGTTCAGTTACAATGGGGGAACGGAAAAGTCACTGCAAGTCATGTATCAATTGCAATATTGGAGGAGATACCAGCATGAAACGACATATACAACAGACGCGCACATCTCAGCGATGGACCAAAGCGCTCATTCCAGGGCTGATCCTGCCAGGGCTATTACTGGCAGCCTGCCAGCAGGGAGGATCAGGTGGACAGGAAAGCGAGCCGTTAAAGTCATCTACAGCGGTACAGGAGAATGTGCAGCCTTCCACCCAGCCGGATGCGGGCAATGGTAGCACTAGTGCTGGACAAGCCTCTGCGGGTACAGAAAGTGGACAAGCCGACCCAGTGATGGCGTTGCGGAGCCAGAGTGCGCTGCAAGCCACGGTTAAGGAAGAGGATGGAACCGCGATTGTCACCAATGCGACTTCGGATACAGTCGTTGTGAACAAAAAGCGCAGCTTGCCTGTGGGCTATGTCCCAGACGACCTGGTGGAGCCGCAGGTGCCTTTCTCCTTCGAGGGACCGCATGAGAAGCGGCATTTGCGTAAGGAAGCGGCAGAGGCACTGGAGAAGCTGTTCGACGGTGCGAAAAAGGACGGCATCGAGCTGCGTGCGGTATCGGGATACCGTTCCTATAAGCGTCAGGTGTCTATTTTCGACAACAATGTAAAGACAAAGGGACAGGAATATGCCTCTAAAGTCAGCGCTGTACCGGGTACGAGTGAGCATCAGACGGGATTGTCCATTGATGTATCCAGCCCAAGCGTAGGTAATGCGCTGGAGCAATCCTTCGGAGCTTCCAAGGAAGGCGAATGGTTGGAACAACATGCACCGGAATACGGATTTATTATTCGTTATATGAAGGGTAAGGAAGATGTGACCGGCTACGTGTACGAGCCTTGGCATATCCGTTATGTGGGAATAGACATTGCGGAGGATGTAGCCAAGCAGGGGATGACGCTGGAGGAATATTTCGACGAGAACAATATCAAGCTGTAGCAGTGAAATCCAAGCCGTAATCCTAGGGATTGCGGCTTTTTGTCGTATTTTTCTTCCAAATTGAACCTTTTCAAGGTAGAATCTCGTATAGTGAGCGACGACATAAGCGCTTTGATTTGTTGCAAACCTCATGACAGAAGCGTACAGGAAGGGAAGGGAATCATCATTTATTATTCATTAACGTATCGCGAATGGTCGGAAGACACTCAAAAGGAACTGCGCAGCCTGACACGGGAATCCGTATCGGGAGATGAGCTGTTTCTACGCAAGCTTGTAGACGCTACGCGTCTCCATGACAAACTATGGTCGCATATCTCGAATGAAAGTGAGGGACATACGGATCATTCCGTCTATGTGACTGAATTTACAGGGGAACGTGCAAAGCCTTACGGTGCGTCTATCACAGACCTCGTGCTTGCCAGTGAGGGAGGTTACACTTCCACATACAGTGCAGTGTACTGGATATGGCATGAACCTGCATTCCGTAGTATGGATCAGCGGGAAGGTTCGGTATTTACTTTGGAGTTGGCCCAACGGCTATTAGATCACTATACAGTACTGGGTGGCAAAACATATGAATTTATATATTCGGTACTGGACCCTCAGCTGAAAAAGGTGCATCTGTTTGTGAAGGAGGTCGATCTGTGATGGAGCATTCTTGGGAAAAAATGAAATCCAAGCCCGGCTCTCGTACACGGATGGCGGCCTTTGCCCTGATGTTGGCTGTCCCGGCCGCTCTGACGGGTTGCGGTGACGACGAGTATTATGACTGCGATGAGCTTCCTATATCGGAACAAACGGCGTGTCGGGATTCAGGCAGCAGTGGGTATTACTATGGCGGATCGACTTATTATAGTGGAGGCTCCTCATACCATAGCAGTCGTTCTTCTTCCAGCTCATACCGCAAAAGCTCATCCTCATCTTCCAGCTCACACAGCGGTTTTGGCAGCAGCGGCTCACGCAGCGGCTTTTTCTCTGGGGGTTAAGATGAGCATGCGCACGATTCGGCAATTGCCTTATGAACATGATGAGCTTTTTAAGGGTGAAATCAGCCGTATCATCCCGTATCACCGCATGTATGGCAAGTCCTATTGCGTGCCGGCCTTAACGGTATATCGGGAAAGCGAGCTGGCAGAGCTTCAGGCTGCTTCTGAGGCGGTACATCGTATTTATCGCAAGGTTCAGCAATTCGTTCAGCGCTATATGCCGGATGAATACCTGGTGGAACGGTTGGGGATTCATCCGGGCTTGCTGCGTGCTGCACGTATGGAGGCCGAGCCGGATGGGATAACCCGCCAGGACTGGATTGTGGGGGAAGCGGGTATCAAGTGCATTGAGAATAACACCGATACCCCAACCGGGATTCCCGAGGTGGCTTATCTCGAAGGAAAGCTGCTGGAGGTGCTGAGTAGGGATGGAATGTCGGAGGATGACAATGCACTACATGGACCCTCATCTGGAATGGACGAGGCGATTCAGTCTGCCTTGACGGAGCTCATTCATTTTTATAGCCGCAAGGGATTAGGGACAAAGGTGTATTTCACTTGCTATGACTGGCACATCGAGGATCAGACGAACACCAAATATATTATGCGTTTATGTGAACAAGCCGGATTCGAAGTCGTTTATGCTCCTTTGGAAGAACTGGAGATTATCCCGAATGAAGGATTGTATCACCGGGGAGAGCAAATCCGCATTCTCTATCGCCTGTATCCGCTGGAGTATCTAATTGATGACCGGGAGGAGAATACGGGGCTTGAGGTGGGGCAGGCGCTAATGGATATGGTGGCAGACGGGAAAATAGGATTAATCAACCCACCGCAGCATATCATTACCCAGAGCAAAGGGTTCACCGCAACCGTATGGTCACTGTATGAGCGCAATGAGCAGACACCAGAGTTCTGTGGTTTTCGTTTGTTTGACGATCGCGAGCTGGAGGTGATACGAACCTACCTGCTGCCTACGTATTTTGAACCCTCGGTGTTTATGCAAAATAAAGAGCCCTATGTGGCCAAAGGTATATGGGGTCGGGAGGGTAAAGGGACGCACTTGATTGAACATACCGAAGACGAGGAGAGACTAGAAGGCGTCTTGGGAAAGGTTCAAAATGCGAAGACCGACCATCCTGATCTGCTTCACCAAGCTGATGCTCCACGAACGCCTGAGCAGGAGGAAGCCGCACATATTGCCGCTTATTACGAGGGACAGCCTAAGATTTATCAGCGGCTGTGGCCGATGCAGAGTGCAGAGGTACAGACCGACGAAGGATTATTTCATGGCTATGTGTTAACAGGTATATTCGTGATTGGAGGGCGTTTTGCGGGTGTCCTGCCGCGAATCGGTGAAAAGGTAACAGGTGATATGGCCTACTATTGCGCCGCCGCCGTTGCCACCGCACCTCCTAATCCGCACGTTATATAAGCTGAATTAAAAAATGTACAATATTCGAACGTATCTATTCATTTACAAGTGAGGATTTGGCAAAATCCTGAAGTATCATAAGGAGGAAGAAAATTGGACTCGTATATCAGTTTGGGCAACGCATTGGGCAATGTAGGTATCGGCCTGCTTATCCTGTTTGCCATCTTAATCGTAGGTTATTTTGTGTTCAGCTTGCTGACACGTTATAACGATAATCAAGAAATCGCACGCGGCAATGAGGCGGCAGGCATCTATATGGGTGCAAAGCTGCTAGGTCTGTGTATCATCGTGGGGATGGTGTCGTACAGCAGTCATTCATGGCTCGAAATGCTGACCTGGTCGGCTGTGGGCATTGTAGTGCTGTGTCTGGTCTATGTGATTTTTGATCTGGTGACGCCGCGTACCAAGGTGTGCGAGGAAATTGCCAAGGGCAATGTGGCTCTGGCACAGCTGCTGCGTTCAATCATCGTCGGGGTTTCTTTTGTGGTAGGTACATTTTTGATGTAGTCGATATAGAGAAGGAATACCAAGGATCTGCAACACCGGACAACGGAGCTGCAGATCCTTTTTTTATGAGACATTGTATTCACTACCGGCATCAGACTGTTGAATTAAGGGTTGCAACGATCACTTCCTGTGGGGACTATTCTACAAAGCAACGGGTGATACTGCATAGCAAAAGGAATTTGCTACAGAGTTCAAACCAAATTGAAGAGAAGGGAGTTCTGAACCTATGAGTACCACCACCTTCCCAACCAAACAAATTCGGATGGGTATCATTGGCCTGGGTCTTATCGCTGAATATCACATGAGATCACTGCACACCATCTCGGGGGTATCTATTGTGGCCGTTAGTGATGTGAATCCCCATCGCCTTCAAGCCATCGGAGAACAATTGCAACTGCCTACTTCCAAGCGGTACGCCCATTATGAAGCATTAATCCGTGACCCAGAGGTAGATGCGATTCTGTCGCTGACACCCAATGATGTGCATTTTGACATTATTCGGATTGCGCTGGAAGAACACAAAGCTGTACTGGCAGAGAAACCATTGACACTCACGTGGTCGGAGGCAGGTCAGTTGAAAAAGCTGTATACCGCGAATCCGGTGCCTTTGCTGGTTCACTACAAGCATCGCTACGGCGCGGCCTTCCAATATACCAAGCAACTGCTGGATGAGCACAAGCTGGGCAAAATCTATAATATTCAATTTCGTTATCTAATGGATGCATTTTCACCGTATCGTCAGCATCCGTATACATGGCGACACAATTTAGCCAAGGCCGGCTCTGGAGTAGTGGGGGATACGGCCTCACATATTATTGATCTGGCCCGTTTTCTGATTGGTGAATTTAAAAGCGTCGCGGCGCTGCTACATATCATTACACCTGAGCGGCCCGATCCGGTCACGGGTCTGCCTGTAAAAGTGGATGTGGAAGATCTCGCCGCCTTTCATGGCATCATTGGCGATAATACTGTGGGTACCTTCATCACTCACAAAAATGCCATCGGCAAACGTCACGATATCGAAGTGGATATCTACGGCGAACTCGGTACGCTGCACGCAAGTCTCAATAATCCGGAAAGTATTCGCATCGTGTTGCGTGACCTAGAACACCCGGATGCCGAATACGAGACTTGGGCTGTTCCTGCAATCTATAATCATACAGCCGATGGAGACTTTATTAAGCTGGCAAGAGGGGAGTTCGTAGACCGAGCTCCCTTGTTCGATGACGGATACAAGAATCAGTGGGTACTTGAGAAAATTCTGCAATCCTGGAGAGAGAACGGACGTTTAGTAGAAGTGTAAGAGGATACGTAATCCTTATTACAATAGCCTGTTTGGCTTCCTGATGATCCTATCTCTTTTCTTGCTGCACTCTTGCCCGTCTAGCCCCGATCAGCCTCCAGCCTGTTAACAATGCCGCTACAAGACAGATGGACGCAGATGTCATAAAGACTACATGCATGCCTGACAGAAAAATTTCAGGGTGACCTGGCACCAATCCAGTGACCCGATAACCAGCCTCTTTACTCATAATATAAAAGAGAATGGTTGTGGCCAGCGTGATCCCTACAACCATACCGACGTTGCGCACCAGCGAATTAACACTTCCGGCTGAGCCAAGCTGTGTACGGGGTACCTTGGACATAATCAGCGAATTGTTCGGCGATTGGAATAAACCACTGCCAATACCCAGCATGGCAATCCACAGACCGACGAGCGGGATGGAGCTGCCTGCATGCAGTTCCGCTAATCCAATTTGGGCAACGACCATAACGACCAGCCCGGCGAAGGTGAGTAGTTCAGACCCGATTTTATCGGAAAGCGCGCCGCTGAGCGGGGCCACAATAACCATAGAGATGGGGAACAACATCAGCAGAAATCCGGCATAAAAAGGCGACAAGTTCAGCATATTCTGTGCATAGAAAGGCGAAATGATGTTAAAGCAGAAGTTAGCGACAAACACCAGAAAAGCACACAAAATACTGAGTGAAAACAACGGATTTTTGAATAGAGCGAGCTGTAACAGCGGTTGTGGACGACGCAATTCCAACCAAATGAATATGGCAAAAGCAACTACGGCCACCACCAGCGAAGCAATAATACGTGGGTCTCCATACCCGACCTGCTGTCCCAGCAACAATCCGACGAATAAAGTGAGAATAAAAATAGCAAACACCAGGCTGCCAGGAATGTCGATCTTATCCTTCACCTTGATCAGATCCTTAGGCAGAAGCCTCCAGCCCAGAAAGACAGCGATCAGGCCTATCGGTACATTGACCCAGAAAATGTATTGCCAACCCAGCGAGGAGACAATAATACCGCCCAAGCTCGGCCCGGCGATACTACCCAAAGAAACGAAGGTTCCGATGAGGCCAAGCGCTTTGCCCCGTTCAGTAGACGGGAAGATATCTGTTACGATCCCTTGGCTGTTCGCCATGGTCATGGATGCTCCAATTGCCTGAATGATGCGCGAAATCAGCAATAGGGAGAGTGAAGAGCTAAGACCGCACAATAGGGAGCCAAGAATGAATATGATGGTGCCGATTTTGAATATTTTGATTTTACCGACCATATCCCCTAGCTTGCCAAAAAATAAAATAGCGGTACATATCGCCATTAAATAGGCGGTTGTCACCCATTCAATCTGTGCCACAGGTAAATGTAACGTGCGAGACAACACAGGAAGAGCAATATTAACAATACTTCCATCCAAGGTGGACATAAACGTAAACAGATTTAAAACAATTAAAATCATCCAACGTTTCTTCTGAACTTCGATATTCTCTTGATAGGTTGCAGCAGTTGTAGCAGTTGAACTCATCATTAACACCTCTTTATCGTTGACAGTTCCTCTTTAGTTGCATACGCAACTAAATGAACGGTTCTAGTTTACAGCAAATTAGTTGCGTGCGCAACAATATTATTGTAAACTTTGTTTTGGTCCCAGCTGGGGATTGCCATTTTCAAGCCAATGAGGTGTATTTAATGAGGAAAAAACCGATTGGAAAGCTAATTTCCCACCTGTACCGTCGAAATCAAAAAATACTGTCCAAAAAACTGGCTCCTTACGGAATCGGCAGTGGGGGGCAACACAGTTTTTTAAAGCTTATTTTGCAGCGACCGGGCATTACACAGGAGCAACTGACGAATGAACTTAAATTTGACAAGGCAACCACAGCCCGCTCTGTAAAACAATTAGAGGAATCAGGCTACATTGAACGTAAAACGGACCCGAATGATCGTCGTTCTCAACTTGTGTCTCCCACGGCCAAGGCATTAGAATTCGCTCCTGTCCTACAAGCAATACTGGACGAGCTCAATGCCGGTCTTGTCCACAATTTATCCGAAGAGGAAGAGGACCTTCTGATCGACTTACTGCAAAAGATTAGTATAGATCCTGACGAATAAATAAAGCAGGAGTTAGCATAGAGGATCGGCGGGTAAAAGAAAAAGGAAAAAAGAAATAAGCAGCCACCACGGAGAATACTCTGTGGTGGCTGCCAGCCCCGCTATATGGCATTCGCAATTCAGTCCAAGCTAATCCCTTCGAACGCATTCATGACTAATTGTCGTACATAGGCATCGTCTAATGGATAACCAGTTACCAGCAATCGATAAAAAATCGGCCCATAAATGAGATCGATACATAATTCAACATCGAGATGCTCCTTCAATTCCCCGCGCTCAATTCCCCGCTCAATTAGATGCCTGGCTTCAAGTCTTCGAGGATGGAAATATCGTGTTCGGTATGCCTCTGCTAATCCTGGATCAAGTTGCCCTTCACCAATTAACTCCGTAATGATTTTACCTTCTCGACTTATTAAAAACCGTACTAAATTCGTAGCATGAATGAGAATATCGTCCAATACACGACCCGTGTCGGGCACGGGCAATCTTGCCATGGTAGCTGACAGGAAACCATCCATCACTACGGCAGCTTTGTTAGGCCACCATTTATATATGGTGGCTTTGCTCACTTTTGCTCGCTCAGCAATTTTTTCTACCGTAACAGCCCCAAAGCCTTGCTCCAACAGTAGATCATAAGAGGCGGTAAGGATAGATTTTTGCGACTCGACATTACGCGGACGTCCTCTTTTACTCTGCACTGGAATGCTCACCTTCTTACATAGATATAAGAAAACATTAAAATAAACTATACGTTCAGTATATCAAATATCAGGTAAGAATAAAAAGTTGAATTTGCCTATTTACAAAACGAAACGTTCAGTATATTATTTGATTATCGAATTAAAGAACTATACGTTCAGTATTTAAATTATTGAGGAGGATTATCATGCAAAGAGAACAACAAGCCGTAGAAGGTAACCGTATTTCAAATTGGATGATGTTTCTGTTGGCAGCGGCATGCGGCCTTATTGTTGCCAACCTTTACTATGCTCAAACCCTGGTAGGACCTATTCATGTAGCGATGGGCCTTTCTTCCACAACAGCGGGCTTCATTGTCACTTTAACTCAAATCGGTTATGTTGTGGGACTGCTGTTTATCGTACCCATTAGCGACATTATTGAAAATCGACGGCTCATGGTCGTATCGCTCATCATTACAGTCTGTGCATTGCTCGTTGCTGCCTTCGCCCCCAATGCCACGTTGTTCTTGACCGCATCCTTGTTCATTGGAGTTGGATCTGTAGTAGCCCAAATACTGGTGCCGTATGCTACCTATTTAGCATCCGAAGAGCAGCGCGGCCGGGTTGTCGGGAATGTCATGAGCGGACTCTTGCTAGGGATTATGTTCGCACGTCCATTGGCAAGCTTCATAACCAGCATCTGGGGCTGGCAAGCCGTATTTATTATGTCAGCCATCGTTCTGACATTGTTGACGATTCTTCTCTCGCGGGCTCTTCCAGAGCGCAAGCCTGTACCTACGGTATCTTACAGTAAACTGATTCTCTCGCTAGGTACTCTTTTCAAACAAACGCCTGCATTGCGCCGCCGTGCCTTATATCAAGCCTGCCTATTTGGTGCTTTCAGCCTGTTTTGGACGGTTGTTCCTCTACGCTTGGCGGATGATTTCGGCATGTCCCAGCAAGGAATTGCACTGTTTGCTCTAGTAGGTGTAGGGGGCGCAATAGCAGCTCCAATTGCCGGAAGATTGGCTGATAAAGGCTGGAGCAAAGGTTTAACCGGGCTAGCTATGATCATTGCCGCCTTGTCTTTTTTGGTCATCTATATTTTTCAAAGTCATTCGACGGCTGCGCTCATCCTTCTCTTTGTTTCAGCGATTACACTGGATATGGCTGTATCGGGAAACCTGGTGCTTGGACAGCGTGTCATTTACTCCCTGGGAAGTGAAGCGAGAGGGCGTCTGAATGGATTATTCATGTCTATCTTTTTCATAGGTGGAGCGATTGGATCATCATTAGGTGGTTGGTCTTATGCGTTGGGTGGTTGGAATTTCAGCGCTCTGATTGGAGTCATTTTGCCTGTGCTGGCTTTACTGTACTATTTCACTGAGAAAGAAACTGGTGGAGACGTAAGAAAGAAACAAATCGGGTAAAGATCAGCTTTAAGCTATGCCGTACGTAAAAGCATCATCATTAAAATGGCTGTTCCCAAGAGAAAACAAAGGGGCGAATAGAGCACAGTATCCCATTTTGCAAAAACCGTTCCTTTTTTTCTCTTGAAGAACCCTACCCATTTGAAATCTCCTATAGAACGTAAAATAAATAAACATGACAACAAGCCTGCACCGTAGAAATAGAAGAAATGGAAAAACTGAATTGGTACGACTCTCCCTAACTCCAAAACGAACCAAGCGGCTAAGGCTAGTAAAATGGCAACAATCGACGTCCCTATTTTGGAGGGTTTAAAAAGCAAATCCGTTCCCGTGCTTGGGATCGCTGCCTTAGCACCTTTTTGTCCGCCAAATACCCAATATAAGTGCATACCGCTCAGTACAAATAGAATTCCGCCAACTGCCCATGTAAGTAACTCCAACATCTGATATCCCCCTTAATTTGAAATCCACTCTGTCCAAATCATATGAATATGCTGCTGGATCGCTTCTTCACTTAACGTTTCTTGCTTGTGACGCTCATACCAACCCAAGTAGTAGTGGTACAACATCCATGATCTCTGAGAGGCTTTCTCTGGCTGCATTCCCTTCTGGACTAAAAGCTCTTTCATAAACTCCATTCGCATCTGTTCGACTTCATTGAGCAAGGAACGGTAACTATCATCCTTCAATGACAGCTTGCGCAGATAAAACAGAAAATCGCCCCGTTTTGTCTTGCCAAACATCTGGGTTAGCAACTCTTGGATTCGCTCATCTATAGCAGCATGGGTGATGGACGCGGCAATAACCTGTTGTGTCGTCTGTGCCTTCCATGTCTCTACAATCTGTCGAATATAGCTGCTGCGATTGTTAAAATACCAATAAAAACTGCTTTTACTGCACCCTAAAGTAGCGGCCATTTTTTCAACAACGAGCTCATCGATTCCCCCCTGCTCAAAACGTTCCATTCCTTTTTGAATCCATTGTTCTTCTGTGACAATAATTTTAGGCATCTCTCCCGCTCTCTTTCTGTACGGTATCGTCTAGATGAAATTATCTTACAGTTTTTTTAGTAGTGTGTAAATATAGGCCTATTCGTCTCCATAGCCGGATGATAAATAAGGCATAACTTTACATAAAGGCCCACTTGAAATACCTGCGAATTTAATCTATAATGCTGTAGCATATAGTAATATTCAAGGCACTGACCAAAGACATGATTTCCTTGAAGGGCCGTTCAGAGAGAAAAGACGAGGCTGAGAGCTTTTCCGGCAACCGCATGTGAAGTTACCCCTTTGTAGCCGTGACGTTGAACATGTAGCTGTGCAATCTGGCAGTAACATCAGTAAGCGCCCACCGCTTTATCCCCGTTAACGGATACCAATGGAGGGTCACGCATGTCGTGCATGAGCATGTTCCGATGAACATAAATGTACGCACAGGAGCGGGCCGAACTAGGGTGGAACCACGAGCTGAACGCACTCGTCCCTTGAGGGAGAGAGGCGTTTTTTTGCGTTCAATTTTGATATAGCACACAATTTGAAATGGAGGCTTTAATCGTGAGTATTCAAGTGAAATTGCCGGATGGAGCCGTACGCGAGTACGAGCAGGGCGTAACGATCGCCGATGTGGCGGGTTCGATCAGCTCCGGGCTGAAAAAGAACGCCGTAGCAGGTAAAGTGAACGGGAAGGCTGTAGATCTGAACACCGTTTTGGATCAGAACGTTGACCTTGAAATCATTACGCTGGACGGTGCAGACGGTCTGGAAATTTATCGCCACAGTACAGCGCATTTGCTCGCTCAGGCGCTCAAACGCATTTACGGTGAGAAAAACGTGAAACTGGGTATCGGTCCGGTCATCGACAGCGGCTTCTACTATGACATTGATATCGAAAATCCATTGTCTGTTGACGACTTGGCCAAGATCGAGAAGGAAATGACGAAGATCGCACAGGAAAATCTGCCGATTACACGTCGTGTAGTCAGCCGTGAGGAAGCCACTCGTATTTTTGGAGAGCTGGAAGATCCACTGAAGCTGGAACTGATTCGTGATTTGCCGGAAGAAGCGGAAATTACAATCTATGATCAAGGCGAATTTTTTGACCTGTGTCGTGGCCCGCATTTGCCATCTACTGGCCGCATCAAAGCATTTAAACTGTTGAGTGTAGCGGGTGCATACTGGAGAGGCGATTCCAACAACAAGATGCTGCAACGTATCTACGGAACAGCATTCCCGAAAAAAGCACAACTGGATGAGCACCTGCATTTGCTGGAGGAAGCGAAAAAACGCGACCATCGCAAGCTGGGTAAAGAGCTGGAACTGTTCATGTTCTCCGAAGAAGCACCGGGCATGCCGTTCTACCTGCCTAAAGGTATGGTTGTCCGCACTGCATTGGAAGATTACTCCCGTGACATTCAACGTCTGCATGGCTATGAGGAAGTACGTACACCGCTGATGATGAACAACCGTCTGTGGGAACAATCGGGACACTATGAGCATTACAAGGAAAACATGTACTTCTCCGAAGTGGATGAAACTACATTTGCTCTGAAACCGATGAACTGCCCAGGACATATGCTTGTGTTTAAAAATGAGCTTCACTCTTACCGCGATCTGCCAATTCGTATAGCCGAATTTGGACAAGTGCATCGCCATGAGCTGTCCGGCGCGTTGAACGGTATGATGCGTGTTCGTACATTCTGTCAGGATGATGCGCATATTTTCGTCACACCAGGTCAGATTGAACAAGAAATTACAGACGTAATTAAGCTGATTAACGAAATGTATAGTGTGTTTGGCTTTGACTTCACAGTGGAATTGTCCACACGTCCAGATGACTTTATGGGCGAGCCAGCACTATGGGATCAAGCGGAACAAGCTCTGCAAAACGTGCTGGATCACCTGGGCATCAACTACCGTATTAATGCGGGAGATGGAGCATTCTACGGTCCGAAAATTGACTTCCACATTCTCGATGCGCTCAAACGCAGCTGGCAGTGCGGAACGATCCAATTGGACTTCCAAATGCCTGAAAAATTCGACCTGACTTATGTGGGCGAGGACAACCAGAAGCACCGTCCAGTCGTTATTCACCGTGCCATCTACGGTTCGATTGACCGCTTCATGGGCATCCTGACTGAGCATTTTACAGGTGCATTCCCATTGTGGTTGGCTCCTGTTCATGCGAAGCTGTTGCCAGTATCCGAGAACTATATCGAGACTGCCAATGAGATACAAGATGCGTTGCTGAAAGCAGGTCTGCGCGTCGAAGTGGATACTCGCAATGAGAAGCTTGGTTATAAAATCCGCGAGGCGCAATTGGAGAAGGTTCCATATATGTTCGTTATCGGGGAAAATGAAAAAACAACCGGTACTGTAGCGGTTCGTAAACGCGGCGAAGGCGATCTGGGATCACTCAGCATTGCGGACATCGTTGAGAAAATCAGCACAGAAATTCGCGAGAAACAGTAATATTTGATCAAAAAATGTGTAAAAGAGCCATCAAAACCATGATGAATGTGGTTTTGATGGCTCTTTATTTATACCCAATACATGAGAATCCAGCGTAAGACTGAACCAACGTTTTTGCAGCCTCGACGGAATGCTTAAGTTATCTTGTACACAAATTCTTAGCAGGTTTGTGGCCGTGAAGTGGCGTGATCTGCAGGGAGGGAGAGTGTCTTCAAGGACGACTCTTCGGATGGTTTCGCCGGGGATTCTTCCGCATCCTGTTCCTCGCTAAGCGATAAAATTTCGCCGCGCAACTTCAGCATTTTCTGATCCAGCTCGTAGGTTGCACGTGCGGCTTCGGTCAATCCATTAACGACATGTTCAGGCACTTTTTTATCAAACTTATAATACAAAATATGCTCCATACTGGCCCAAAAATCCATAGCCAATGTGCGCAATTGAATTTCAACCTTGATCCAGCGTGTGCCCTCAAACAGGATCAGCGGAATTTCCACAATGACATGCAGGCTCTGATAGCCGTTGGGCTTAGGATGGGCTATATAGTCCTTGACCTCCAGAATACGAATGTCTTCCCGAGTGTGTAGATGATCCATCAGACGATAAATATCTTTCACAAAGGCGCATACCACACGCATCCCCGCGATATCATGAATTTCACGCAATATATTGTCCAAGGTCACTTCATGCCCTTTGCGCCGAACCTTTTCCACGATGCTGTGGGGCTCTTTGATTCGGGTTTTAATATGTTCAATCGGGCTAAAACCGTCTAACAGCTTCCATTCCGTCTGGATCAGCTTAATTTTATTCTTTAATTCTTCCAGAGCCAGCTGATAAAGGACGGGAATCTTTCTCCACTCCTCTAGTTGCTTGGCGTCAACACTGTTTTGATCCAGCTGTAGCTGAAATTCCTGCAAGGGTAATGGGACAGCATTCAGGTGCTTCCAATCCGGTTCATTCACAGAGCATTCTCCTAAATGAGGCTTATGATGTCCTCGATCTTTTTCGTAAAAATGCATTATCGTATACATTGTACACTATGTCAAAACCTACAGGCAAAGGAGAGACGGACAAAGAAAAAAAGAAATACGACAAGAATTATAGTGGTAAAACCGAGTAATCCGATGTATAATTACAAAAATGCTGATTTGGGGCATTTAATTCTTTGAAAAAAATCACAAATGTAGAGTATCCATCATTAGATTAAAAATATAAATTACAGAAAAGAGGAAAAGAAAAATGGCAAAAGTAGAAAGTTTTCAATTAGATCACACGATTGTAAAGGCTCCTTATGTAAGAGCAGCGGGAGTAGAGCATGACGAAAAAGGAAGCACAGTACAAAAGTATGACTTGAGATTTTTGCAACCCAATGAAGATGCACTTCCGACAGCAGCTGTACATACGCTGGAGCACTTATTAGCCACGTATCTGAGAGATGAAATCAAAGGAATTATTGATATCTCTCCTATGGGATGCAGAACGGGGTTCTACTTGATTTTATGGAATGAACATGAGCCTGAGGAAATTGCACTCGCTTTGGAAAAAACCTTGAAAAGAATTCTGGAAACGACAGAGGTCCCGGCTGTTACTGCTTTGGAATGTGGGAACTACAAGGACCACTCCCTTTTCTCTGCGCAGGAATATGTGAAAATTGTATTGGAAGCAGGCATTAGCCGCGATCCTTTCGAAAGAGTATTGTAAAATCTATGATTTCGATTGACCTATCTCATCAGACAGCGGTAGTGACAGGCGGTAAGTCAGGCATAGGCAAGGGAATTGTAGAGCTTTTCATTCAAAGCGGAGCTAAAGTGATTTCTGCTGATATCTCTTATGAAGAGCCGTATAGAGTGGTCAATCCACAGTTGGTTGAAACTCAATTGGACATATCCAAACCGGATGATATCGAAAGATGGTGCGATTTACTAATCAGCGAAGCGGGAGTTCCTGATATATTGGTGAACTGCGCGGGTACTTCTACGATGGATTATGTCATTGATAGTGAGTTGGCTGATTGGGAGAAAGTATTTTCGATCAATTCAACTGGGCTGTATGTAGCGTCCAAACGATTTGCCAAGGAAATGGTGGATGCGCGTAAACCAGGGCGAATTATCCAAATTGCTTCGCAGGCTGGTAAAAATGGATATCGGGCCATGGGCGGATATTGTGCATCCAAACATGCGGTTCTCGGCTTGACCAAGGTGATGGCCATTGAGCTTGCTCCGCATCAAATTTTGGTAAATGCGGTTTGTCCAGGTATCGTAGAAACGCCGATGAAGCATCGCGAGCGGATTGAAGGGGGCGTTATTCGCGGAATGACCGCCCAGGATATATATGAAGAAGATTGTTCGCAGGTACCTTTGGGGAGAACGGCTGAGGTAGAGGATGTCGCCAATGTGGTGTTGTTTCTGGCAAGTCCGCTCTCCGCATATATGACAGGACAAGCGATTAATGTTACAGGTGGAATGACGATGCACTAGCATACTAGCATGATCTGGGGGAAAACAACATGAGAAAATCGTTCGTTTTACTATTAGGGATTAGTTTATTATTAGTTGCCGCAGGATGCGGTACTAAAAGTTCAGACAGCAATGGCTCCAGCGCCGCTTCCGGTTCGGAAACGCAAAAAGTAGTCATCGGCTCCATGGGCTCTGACGCCCAGATCTGGAAGCATATTGCCCAGTCTCAGGCCGCCAAGGATGCCAAGCTGGACATTGAAGTGAAAGAAATTAACGGCGGAATCGAAACGAACAATGCGACCAAAGAAGGCGAAGTAGACGTGAATGCATTCCAATCGTGGGCGTACCTGGTTAGCTATAACAAAGAGAGCAAAGCTGATTTGAAGGCTATAGCCACAACCTACCTGGAACCCATGGGGATTTATTCGCAAAAATTCAAAAGCATCGATGAAGTGACCGACGGGGCTCTGGTAGCTTTGGCAGATAACCCAGCCAATACGGCAAGAGGTTTAAAGTTATTGGAAGCATCCGGTTTGATTAAGCTTAAGGCTGACTTTAATGATGCCTTGGGTACAGTCAATGATATTACTAGCAATCCTAAAAACCTGAAATTTGAACTCATTGATGACAAAACAGGACCACGAGTGATTCAAGATGTAGGCTTGGTGCTAATTGGGAATACGATTGCTTTAGAAGGGGGTCTGAATGTACTGAAAGATTCCTTGTTCCATGAGGAGATCAGTCAGGCAACCAAAAATAATATTAACGTTCTGGTTACTTCATCTGATAAGGCGAATGACAAAGGGCTGCAAAAGTTAGCGGATCTCTATCATAACGAGGATACTCAAAAATACATTAAAGATGAATTTGGCGGCACCAAAGTAGAGGTTAAAGAGCCGGTTTCTTATTTGGAAGGACAAACTACAACAAAATAAACTTATGAGATCAGCCAGTTTTTCTGGCTGATCTTTTTTGTTCGTAAGAGCCCCGTACCGGTAGTCGGGTAGAAGTCATCTCTGCTCTTAGACTCCACGCCGAATATGTGACAAGCGTTGAGTTGATGTCTCCCATCTTCCACATGAGCCAGTGATTGTATTTTTAGTAGTCGACTTGAGTTTGAGTATGGGTTTCGGTTCGATAATGTTTGGGGGAGAGTCCCTTTACCTTTTTAAAAATTTTTGAGAAGAGTAAAGGGTCGTTATAGCCGACTGAACGGGAAATATCACCGATCGAAAGTTCAGCGTTTCCCATCATTTCACATGCTCTGTTGATCCTATAGCGAACCAAATAATCCTGAATACTTGTGTTCACTTGTTGTTTGAATAACGAACATAAATAGCTTCGATTGAGTCCGATAAAATTTGCAATGTGCTCAATGGTAATTTTCTGAGCATAATTCATTTCGATAAAATCCTTCACTTTTTCCACGTAAATTTCCGACCGGCTTTCCTTTTGTTCGAGAGGTGTTACCGGACCGAATTCTATAAGCTCCGATATCATTAAGCAAAGCAGACCGGTCAGTCTGGTTTCCCGAGCTTTATGGCATTCACTTGATTCGTTCATTCGCTGCAAATACTGATGAATCAAATGGTCTCCTTCAAAGTTGAGGATTGGACGCGTCATCGTTAGACCTGCTTGCTTGAGGAGTGTTTCTGCCAGTACCCCGTTAAAACCAAACCAGCAATAAGACCAGGGATTTACGGCATCGGCTTGATAATAAGTGATGACTTGCGGGCAGATTAGAAACCACTGTCCTTTCCGCAAGCGATAACTGAACCCGCCAACCTCGAAGGTACCCTCTCCGTCCAAAACATAATGGAGCAAATAGTGATCTCTTATAGCAGGTCCAAAAAAGTGACTGGGTATGCATTTCTCTATGCCAAACTGAGTTAGATACAATTCAGAGTGCTGTTTACTACGTGGCAAATACTCTATCACGGTAAAATCTCCTTATGTAAATTATCAAGCATTATAACATAAATAGTGAGCACCATGCCATGTACTTCATATCTAAAATTAATATATGATTTCTGTAGAACCTACTGCTATATTGTTGGATCTTATCAAGCTTTACACCATATGAACTTAGTTGATGGTTGTTACAAAATACTTCTTCTGAGTACCTTTTTAGGTGTGGAACTCTGATGATTATTATTTATGAGAGGGGTTATTTTTCCCAATGGCTATCATTGTTCAAGAGCAACCGGGGCTGTTTCATTTGCAGTCGTCGGGCATGAGTTATATTATTCAGATTGTCGATGGATTTCCTGTGCATGTATACTGGGGAGACAGGTTGAAGCACCGTGAGCCCATGGCTGATCTTTTGCTTCACACTCCTACGACGGCTGGATTGGATCGGCTGCCGCAAGAATACCCACAGTATGGAAGTGGAGACTTCCGTACCCCGGCGTATCAAGTAGAGCTGGAGGATGGAACTCGCATCACGGAATTAAAGTACGATGGTTACCGGATTATTAAGGGAAAGCCATCTCTACCTGGCCTTCCGGCCGTATATACCGAGAATGAAGCTGAAGCGGATACGTTGGAACTGGAATTAAAAGATGCCTTTTCAGGTCTTAAAGTGGTTCTTCTTTATACTGTTTTTACGGATCGAAACGTAATCGCTCGTTCGGCTCGTCTAAGTAATGAGGGGGAACAAAGTCTTCGACTCCTCCGTGCGCTAAGTGCCAGTGTCGATTTCTCGGGGAAAAGCGATTTAGAGTTCATGTATCTTTCGGGAGCATGGGCACGGGAAGGGAATATTACCCGTAAACCGATCCTTCAAGGTGAAACCCGAATTGATAGTAAAAGGGGCATGAGCAGTCACCAACTTAATCCTTTTACTGCATTGGTCACGCAGGAGACAACAGAACGCCATGGTGAGGCATTCGGCTTTAGCCTTGTGTACAGCGGGGGCTTTGAGGCTGGCGCGGAATTAGATTCATTTGGCTCTACCCGGTTTAGCATTGGTGTAAACTCCTTTGACTTTTCATGGTTACTGAGCCCAGGGGAGAGCTTCCAGACGCCAGAAGCCGTTATGGTTTATTCTGGTCAAGGACTGGGAGAAATGTCGCGTACATATCATCGCTTGTATCGAACTCGGCTTTGCCGAGGGGAATATCGGGATGAAGAACGCCCTATTCTAGTCAATAACTGGGAAGCTACCTATTTTGACTTCAATGCAGATAAGCTGGTATCGATAGCGAAAGAGGGGGCAGAGCTAGGCATCGAACTTTTTGTCTTGGATGACGGTTGGTTCGGAAAACGGGATTCTGACAATTCGTCTCTCGGTGATTGGTACGAGGATCGTCGGAAGCTGCCAGACGGACTGGCTGATGTCGCGAAACGTATCAATCAATTGGGGCTTAAATTCGGGCTCTGGTTCGAGCCGGAGATGATCTCCCCAGACAGTGAGCTGTACCGGAAGCATCCAGATTGGTGCCTACACGTTCCAGGACGGCGGCGCAGCGAAGCCAGATGGCAGCTGGTGCTGGACTATACTCGCAAGGAAGTACGCGATTACATCTACGATTCGCTGGC
>RCUE01000030.1_pt1 | contig 75818 bp, 70 predicted proteins | sample 2166111 | NCBI WGS metagenome assembly RCUE01 (sample SAMN09930795, study PRJNA488358) | compost metagenome | feature: garden; material: soil; isolation source: compost soil in phenylacetonitrile-enriched culture | place: Germany: Experimental Botanical Garden Goettingen | collected 2016-01-27 | reverse complement strand
AAGTTATTGCCGTACCACCGGAGAGAGAAATTATTGACGTGGTAGCCAAGCAGTATGTCGTAGATGGCCTTGAAGGAATTCAGGACCCTCGTGGTATGATCGGTGTTCGTCTCGAAGTAGAGGCTACGATTGTTACTGGAGGCAAGACCCCAATACATAATCTGTTGCGCTGCGTTGAGAAAGCCGGCCTGAGGATTAAAGATCTCGTCTTGTTGCCTCTTGGAGCTGGACAGTTGTCTCTTTCGAAGGATGAAAAGGTGATGGGTTCCGTGCTGGTGGATATTGGTGCAGGTTCTACGAATGTGGCCATTTTCCAGGAAGGAACGATTGTTGCTACATCAACACTCCCCATCGGCGGAGAATTTGTAACCAATGATATTGCCTACGGACTGAGAACCCTTACCGATCAAGCTGAAAAAGTAAAACTCAAATACGGCTGCGCTTGGTATGATGATGCAGCAGCCGATGTCGTCTTTAAAGTGACCCGTATCGGCAGTAATGTAGATAAGGAGTTCAACCAACAGGATTTGGCTGCTATTATTGAGCCGAGAGTACAGGAAATTTTTCAACTCATTCAGGCGGAAGTTAAGCGCTTGGGTTACACAGAGCTTCCGGGAGGTTATATACTTACCGGAGGCACCGTCTCCATGCCTGGTGTACTTCAGGTGGCACAAAGCGAACTGGCCGCTTCCGTAAGGATCGCCGTACCTGATTTTATCGGTGTAAGGGATCCGGGCTACACGAGCGGAGTAGGAATCTTGCATAATGCTATTCGTTACTATCGCGGAAGATCGACTAGCGTTAGCAACAGTGGCGGAAGTGCCAAGAAGCCGACTAACCGAACCAAAAGCAGTAGTCCCGTTGCGGAAGGCGAGCAAAAGCAGGGGTTGATTGAACGCTTAAAAAATATGTTCAGTGAATTTATATAACGTTCATTGCTAATTATGCCAATCATGGACGGGCCATCCATGCACATTGAGGGGGAGATGGAATAGTATGTTGGAATTTGATTTTGAAATGGAGAGCTTGGCTCAAATTAAAGTGATCGGCGTCGGAGGCGGCGGCAGCAATGCAGTTAACCGAATGATCGAAAATGGAGTTCAGGGTGTAGAGTTCATTACAGTCAATACAGATGCCCAGGCGCTTCACTTGGCGAAGTCTGAGCACAAGCTTCAAATTGGCGATAAGCTCACTCGCGGTCTGGGTGCCGGGGCTAACCCTGATGTGGGTAAAAAAGCGGCTGAAGAGTCGCGTGAGCTTATTATGAATACGCTCAAAGGCGCGGATATGGTATTCGTAACTGCGGGAATGGGTGGCGGTACAGGAACCGGAGCGGCCCCTGTCATTGCTGAAATTGCTAAGGAATGCGGTGCGCTGACTGTAGGCGTGGTAACCCGACCATTCACATTTGAAGGGCGTAAACGCTCCAATCAAGCTGAACTTGGCATTGAGGGATTGAAAGAAAAAGTAGACACCTTGATTGTAATCCCGAATGATCGCTTGCTTGAAATTGTGGACAAGAAAACCCCAATGCTGGAAGCATTCCGTGAAGCGGATAATGTTCTGCGTCAGGCCGTACAAGGTATTTCGGATTTGATCGCTGTACCGGGTCTGATCAACCTTGACTTCGCTGACGTAAAAACGATCATGACGGAGCGTGGCTCCGCGTTGATGGGGATTGGCGAAGCAACGGGTGAAAATCGTGCGGCTGAAGCAGCGCGTAAGGCTATCATGAGTCCGTTGCTGGAGACATCCATAGAAGGTGCGCGTGGTGTCATTATGAACATCACTGGCGGCACCAATTTGTCTCTATACGAGGTCAATGAGGCGGCTGAAATTGTAACATCAGCTTCCGATCCGGAAGTGAATATGATTTTCGGTGCCATCATTGATGAAGACTTGAAAGAAGAGATTAAGGTTACCGTCATCGCCACTGGTTTTGAAGGTAAGCCGAGCCAGCCAGCACCGGGACGTAGACCAGCAGCTAACCCAGCGGCTTCCGAAGCAACGGAAAAGTCCTCTCCTAACTTGCGTCCATTCGGTAACACTCAAAGCAGTGACCAATTGGATATTCCGACATTCTTACGTAACCGTTCACGCAATAATAATAACGATAACTAGTTTGAATTTAGAAAGCCCGCATCCTCCTTGGAGATGCGGGCTTCTTTCTGTTTTCTCTGCATTCCACACGGCCAGTGCTTCTCCTCTTTCCGACAAAATTAGTCGGACACCGTCCCCACCGTTAGACAGACTTTGAACCGTATGACTACTATACTTAAGCCTATCCTGCAAAATGCTGGGCGGGTGAATCCTTGGTTGTTTATATCGATTTGATTTTCTTGGCCAATTTGTTTATTGATGCTGTGTTGCTAATGGTCACCGCCTGGATGAGAAAGATCCGACCCGTGTGGTGGCGATTGATGACTTCAGCTGGAATTGGCGCAATGTACGTGGTCATGATGTTTGTGCCGGAGCTGTCATTTTTGTTTACGTTTCTAATCAAGCTGGTCTTATCGGTCATTATGCTGCTAGTGGCCTTTGGTTTTGGCAGCATGCAAAAGTATCTTCGTACAATGGGTGCCTTTTACATGATCAATTTTGTAGCTGCAGGTGGCATTTTGGGGATGCATTATTTTCTCCAAAATACAGGGGAACTGTTTAATGGCATCTGGTACACCGCTTCAGGAGGAATGTCTTTTGAACTGAAAATTGCATTCTGGTTTATTTTATGCGCATTTGGCGGAGTGATGCTTTTCTTTCGAATTGTGCAGTCCTCAAAGCAGCGCACAGAAAGGATGAGTGGGTTTCTGGGACAAGTGCAGGTGTGGATTGGGCAGGATCATATTGAGTGTACAGGCTTGTTGGATACAGGTAACCAACTGCATGATCCATTGACCCGAACCCCAGTAATGGTGATGGAGGCGGCTTTGTGGGAATCGTATTTACCCGCTTCCTGGCTCCAAAAATGTTCTGAGGGTAATGCTGATCAACTAGTGATGGATCTGGGGGAGGAATCGTTCAGCTGGCAGGATCGTGTTCGTCTCGTCCCTTATCGTGGAATTAACCGAAGTCATTCCTTTATGCTCGCACTCAAACCAGATCGAGTAGAGGTGGTGATGAATGGGGTTCATTTTGTACATCATCGAGTGCTGATTGGCTTAGACGGGGGGAAGTTGTCGGCAGAGGGCAAATATCGTGCCATCATCCACCCAGATGTGACGGCACACGAAGAGGGGGAGGCTGATACAAACCTAAAACGAAAAGCATATGCTAGAGACCATTTTACAGAATCAGGATAATGAAGAAGAGCGTAGGACAAGGTTTAAAGACGAGGAGAAACATTCAATGCTGGAATGGACGGAGCTCAGTAAGACTTAACTTGTACTATTTTCAAAAGGGGGAGAATGATATGAGGGAGCAAATGAATTTAAAAATGAAATTTAGGCTAGCATGGCAACTGCAATATTATCGTATTTTATTTTTATTCGGGCTGAAAAGTGAAGAAATTTATTATATTGGCGGTAGCGAGGCGCTCCCCCCTCCATTGACAAGAGACGAGGAAGAGTATTTGCTTGGAAAGCTTTCTTCTGGAGATGCAGCAGTACGGTCGATGCTAATCGAGAGAAATTTGCGGTTAGTTGTGTATATTGCCCGTAAATTTGAGAATACGGGCATCAACATTGAGGATCTCGTATCCATCGGTGCTATTGGACTAATCAAAGCGGTTAACACTTTTGATCCGGAGAAGAAAATCAAACTTGCCACCTATGCGTCCCGATGCATTGAGAATGAGATTTTGATGTATTTGCGTCGCAATAGTAAAACAAGAACGGAAGTTTCTTTTGATGAGCCTCTGAATATTGATTGGGACGGTAACGAGTTGTTGCTTTCCGATGTGATGGGGACGGAAAATGATACCATTTACCGTAATATTGAAGAGCAGGTAGACCGTAAATTATTGCATAAAGCACTGGATAAGTTGACGGATCGAGAGCGTTTGATTATGGAGCTGCGCTTCGGCTTACAAGACGGAGAAGAGAAGACACAGAAGGATGTTGCTGACCTGTTGGGTATCTCGCAATCGTATATTTCGCGTCTGGAAAAACGAATAATAAAGCGCTTACGAAAAGAATTTAATAAAATGGTATAATGCATGGGTATATCCGGAAGCGATGGAAACGGCGAATAAAAAAATGCCCTCAGGAGATAATGTACATTAATGTTGCTCCTTGGGAGGTAAGACACGATGACCCGAAACAAAGTGGAAATTTGCGGTGTGGATACCGCCAAACTGCCGGTATTAACCAATGCAGAAATGCGCGAGTTGTTCACATCACTTCAGCAAAATAATGAACGATCAGCCAGAGAAAAATTGGTCAACGGCAATCTCCGACTCGTCCTGAGTGTGATTCAACGATTTAACAATCGGGGAGAGTTTGTGGACGATTTGTTTCAGGTAGGATGTATCGGCCTAATGAAGGCGATTGATAATTTTGACCTTTCGCAAAACGTAAAGTTCTCCACTTATGCGGTGCCGATGATTATCGGAGAGATCCGCCGTTATTTGCGGGATAACAATCCGATCCGTGTATCCCGTTCGTTACGGGATATTGCATATAAGGCGCTTCAAGTGCGGGACAGTCTGACGAATCTGAACTCGCGGGAACCAACGATTTTTGAAATTTCAGAGGCACTGAATGTGCCTAAAGAAGATGTTGTGTTCGCGTTGGATGCAATTCAGGATCCGGTTTCGCTGTTCGAGCCGATATATCACGACGGGGGCGACCCAATCTATGTGATGGATCAGATCAGTGATGACAGAAATAAAGACGTCTCATGGATTGAGGAAATCGCTCTGCGGGAAGCGATGCATCGCCTGGGCCAGCGTGAAAAGATGATATTGTCTATGCGTTTTTATGAAGGAAAGACGCAAATGGAGGTTGCCGACGAAATCGGTATCTCTCAAGCCCAGGTTTCAAGATTAGAGAAGTCGGCTATTCAGCAAATGCAAAAACATGTAAAGTCCTAATGAAATGAATGCTTGAATGATTCAGCGATAAAAACGATCCTATCCGGATCGTTTTTGCGTTTACAGGACATTTTTTGGGCTCTTTCGCTCATATAGTGAATTAAAGGATGTGATGCGTGTGAGTGCACCGGAAACGTCAGTAAGAGCCATGAAAATTTCCGAGTTTCAAACCAAGGATGTCATTAACATTGTAGATGGGCGACGTCTGGGACAAATCAGTGATCTGGAGATTGACGTACGACAAGGGAAAATTGAAGCTATTGTGGTTCCGGGCAGCAGTCGATTCATGGGCTGGTTTGGAGGGGGAAGCGAATTGGTTATTCCGTGGCGCAACATTGTGAAAATTGGTTCGGATGTTGTGCTTGTTCGATTGGAGGGATTGCATGATCCACCGGATGAAAGGGAGGAAAAGCCGTATATCGAACGTCAGGAGCGGAATGACCGACGGGTCTTTTGAACAAGAGGGACACGTAATTTAGTATGTTGTGAAGACACAGCGGCGGCTTTTTGGTACACTGGGCAGTAGAGGTGAGAATGAATGGAACCATTTGTAGTGAATACCGAGGCTACGGGGGCTATGCCAATGCAAGATGGCGGACGTCCCGTACCGGAGTTGTTATATATTCAATCTTGGGAGCGGCAGGTTCAGGGATTAACAGCGGGTTTTACAGGTCGTCATGGAGGTGTCAGTGAGGTTCCCTACGCTAGTCTGAACTGTGCGTTTCATGTAGGGGATGACCCCGAGAAAGTCATTCGTAACCGGCGGCTCATTGCAGAGCAACTTGGTTTTGCTGCTGAAGCATGGACGTGCGGTGAGCAGGTTCATGGTCATCATGTTGCTGTGGTCAAGGCTACTGACCGCGGGCGGGGCTTTATAGATCGTGCATCCGCTTTTCAGGACACAGATGGACTGTTGACGAATGTACCTGGCATTTTGCTGACGTCTTTTTATGCAGACTGTGTACCCTTATATTTTTGTGATCCAGTGCGCCGTGTGATTGGGTTGGCGCATGCAGGCTGGAAGGGAACCGTTGCGGAAATCGCATTGAAAATGGTACAGACCATGCAAAACGAATATGGATCTCAGCCGTCTGATATACTAGCAGCTATTGGTCCTTCCATTGGTTCTGAATCCTATGAGGTGGATGAGCACGTGATGAACCAAATTCGGGTTTTGGAGCATGATTGCCCGGGTAATGATAAATGGGAAGGTTCTGTTTACTTCCCCTTAGCTGACGGTAAAACACTACTTGACTTGAAACAATGCAATCGACACATTATGATGAAAGCAGGAATATTGCCGAGCCATATCGAATGTACAACCTTATGCACGAGTAGCCGTAGCGATTTGTTTTTTTCATATCGCAAAGAAGGCGGCGTCACAGGAAGAATGGCGAGTTGGATTGGTCTGGAAGAGAGGTGAGTCCTCCCGTGTCTTTGGAGGAACGAATTAAAGAAGTGAATGCCCGTGTAGAAGCGGCATGTGCCCGAAGCGGACGTTCGCGTGATGAAGTAAATGTGATCGCTGTCACGAAATATGTTTCGGCGGCGACAATGACATCGGTATTGGATAGCGACTTAGAGCATGTGGGCGAAAATCGCTGGCAGGATGCTGCGGATAAATGGAGTAAGCTGGGTGACCGGGGAACGTGGCATTTTATTGGTCATCTCCAAACGAATAAGGTTAAAGATGTAATTGGAAAATTTAAATTTATACATTCGCTTGATCGCTTATCGCTCGCTCAGGAATTGGACAAGAAGGCAGCCGCTTTGGGACTGCGAGTCAAAGCTTTTGTGCAAATCAATATTTCTGGGGAAATTTCAAAATACGGCTTATCCCCCGAGGCGGTTGCCCCTTTCTTGGAACAAATTCGCGAGTTGGAACATGTGGACGTAATCGGCTTGATGACCATGGCTCCTCATGAGGAAGACCCAGAACATACTCGACCTGTGTTTCGAGGATTGCGTGAACTGCGTGATCGGTTAAATGGACAAGCCTTGACTAGAGATCCTATCGTTCACTTGTCTATGGGGATGTCCAATGATTTTGAAGTGGCGGTTGAAGAAGGAGCGACCTGGCTGCGGCTTGGTTCCGTACTGGTCGGACGAGAGGAGGATTTCCATTGGGCGTAATGAATAAGTTCATGAACTTTCTGGGGCTTCAGGAAGAAGAGGAAGTTATAGAGCGAGAGGTTATGAATACGCAGGAAGATCAAGAAATTGAAACCCCAAGCTTTGATAAACGTAAGAACCAGAAGGGCACGAATGTTGTCAGCATCCATTCACAGAAAAATGTGAAAGTTGTTCTGTATGAGCCGCGTTCTTACGATGAAGCACAGGAAATCGCCGACCATATCCGTTCACATCGCACCGTCGTGGTTAACTTGCAACGAATTCGCAAGGATCAGGCGCTACGTATCATTGATTTTTTGAGTGGTACTGTGTATGCACTGAGTGGCGGCATTTCGAAGGTCGGTAACAATATTTTTCTGTGCACACCGGATACGGTTGAAATTCAAGGCTCCATTACGGAGATACTGGCTGACACTGAACAAGAACTTAACAGAATGAGGTGAGCTTTTCTTGATCGAGGTAATTTACTGGTTATTTCAGATTTATTCGTACATGATCATTGCATATGTCCTGCTGTCATGGCTTCCTAATGCCAGAGAGAGTGTGATCGGTGATTTACTTGCCAGGTTTGTGGAGCCGTATTTGTCTCCTTTTCGCAGGTTTATACCGCCAATCTTCGGGATGATTGATATTTCTCCCATCGTTGCGCTGATTGCTCTGCGTTTTGCGTCGTACGGTTTGATTTCTTTAATTGGTAAGCTCGTCTAGGAGGAGTTATGCGAACTGAGATTTATGAGCATTTTCACCCGGATGAACGGGATTATGTGGATCGTGCTTCCGAATGGATCAGTCATGCGGGGGCTTATCATGAGCAGAAGCTGACTGATTTTTTGGACCCGCGCCAACAGTACATATTGGAGACACTTGCTTCGAAGGAAGACAAGGTCACGATTAGGGTAGATGGCGGATACATGGCTTCGGAACGAAAGCGGGCGCTGATTGCGCCCGATTATTCGTATTTGGACGGTGAGGAGATGGGGATTCAGGTCCTTTCCATCACATCTGACGATCTTAAAATAGGTACCCTTGAGCACGGTGATTATCTAGGTGCCCTACTGGGACTTGGAATCAAACGTGGGAAAATTGGAGATATTCATGTACTGGATGATGGGTGTCATGTATTGGTAGCTTCAGAGATCGGTAATTTTATGACGATGCATTTGCAGCAGGTACACCGTGTTCATGTATGGACAGAACTATTGCCTGTAGCGAGTCTGCGAACGAAGGAAGTTGCATTAGAGACGCTAGACCTGACGGTCGCTTCTTTGCGTCTGGACGGTATTGCTAGCGATGTGTACAAGCTAAGCCGCAGTAAAATATTAACACCGATTCGGGCGGGACGGTGCAGGGTAAATTGGAAGGTGGAGGAGAATCCATCCACTCCACTTAAAGCTGGAGACGTTATTTCCATGCAGGGTTTTGGGCGTTTCAAAGTGCTTGAAACAGACGGGATGACAAAAAAGGGAAGATTCCGTGTCAAAATTGGTAAGTTTGTATAGCTGTAGGCAGGAATCACGAGCTTTCTGTCGAAAGAATTAAGCTATAGCGAAGAACTGGAACGATTTTGCTCTGTACAGTATTCACAAAACGGGGTATGATGACCGATAGATGATAGTGAGCGTCGTGACGCGGAAAATGTATTTTTTGTCAATCTTATAGGAGGTGGACGGCATGCCATTAACGCCATTGGATATACATAACAAGGAATTTGCCCGCCGGCTTCGCGGTTATGATGAGGATCAGGTTAATGAATTTTTGGATCAGGTGATCAAAGATTACGAGGGCGTTATTCGTGAAAATAAAGAACTGAGCACCGAGTTGTTGAACGTACAGGAGAAGCTCGATCATTTCGCGACTATTGAGGATACGCTGAGTAAGACGATTATCGTAGCGCAGGAAGCCGCAGATGAAGTTCGTAACAACGCCAAGAAAGAATCCCAACTGATCGTGAAGGAAGCGGAAAAAAATGCGGACCGTATTGTGAACGAAGCATTGTCCAAATCCCGCAAGATCGCGTTGGAGGTTGAAGAGCTGAAGAAGCAGGCATCGATTTACCGAGCACGGTTTCGTACACTGGTGGAAGCACAGCTTGACTTGTTAAGCCAAGACGGCTGGGAAGCTCTTGAAAACCGGGAACGCGAAGTACTGGAGCGCGAGCGTGAGATGAAAGAAATTTACTAATTTCATTTCTGACAAGCTTTTATTAGACGTTGTTAGGGTTGACTTTTCACTTTAAACAGGCTATAACTGTAAATACTATACTGAATTCAACGATTGTCCGTCCGTCGGCTGATGGTTGTTATTCAAGGCAACGATGTTGCTGTTTAATATTCGATGAATTTAACATGTTTAATTCGTTGATGGGAACGAGTACGTCATGATTTGTCCCTCAGAGAGTTGGCCTTCCGGTGCAAGCCAACGTTCAGAACATGACTGAAGATCCTCCCGGAGAAGTGAGCTGAAGCGCTTAAATTTATGGCGTGTGTAAGCAATCACCGTTTGCCATGCGTTATAATGGCGCCCTGCTGTAGTTGAGTGGGGCTCAGAGAGCCGTGATGAGACTGTATTTTTAGAATGGTCTATTTTTACGGAATCAGGGTGGTAACGCGAGCACAGTCTCGTCCCTTTACAGGGATGGGGCTTTTTTTGTTGCTTTTTTTAGGAAATGCTAGGGAAATCAATGATGAGCAGAGAGGGAGTATGACAGTATGAACAGAGTGGATGTTAAAGAAAAAGCACGGTCCCGTGACCTGCGCATCCTGAGCAAATGGAAGCAGGAGGACACATTCCGTAAATCCATTACAAATCGTGAAGGAAAGCCAAATTTTGTGTTCTATGAGGGCCCACCAACAGCTAACGGTAAACCGCATATCGGTCACGTGCTGGGCCGTGTAATTAAGGATTTTGTGGGCCGCTATCAGACAATGAAGGGATACCGCGTCGTACGTAAGGCAGGCTGGGACACGCATGGCTTGCCGGTAGAATTAGGTGTACAGAAGCAACTGGGGATCTCCCATAAACCTGAAATTGAAGAATACGGCGTTGAAAAGTTTATAAAAAAATGTAAGGCGAGCGTGTTTGAATACGAGCAACAATGGCGTGATCTAACCGAAGCGATCGGATACTGGACAGACCTCGATAACCCGTACATTACATTGGATAATAACTATATCGAGAGCGTATGGAACATTTTGGCGACCATTCATGAAAAAGATCTGCTGTATCGTGGTCATCGTGTGAGTCCGTATTGTCCGGATTGTCAGACAACGCTTAGTTCTCATGAAGTAGCGCAGGGCTACAAAGATGTAAAGGATCTGAGTGCCACGGCCAAATTCAAGCTGCATAGCAGTGGTGAATATGTACTGGCTTGGACGACAACACCTTGGACCTTGCCGAGTCACGTGGCGCTTGCCGTCAACCCTGAACTGGAATATGCACGTGTGAAGCAGGAAGACGGTGTATACATCGTTGCTAAAAATCTGGTTGAAGACGTCATTAAAGGCGAGCATGAAGTGATTGGCACGCTATCTGGTTCAGAACTGGTTGGCCAAACCTATACCCCGCCATTTACGTATTTTCAGGTTGAGAAGGGTAATCAGATTCTGGGTGCGAAGTTCGTAACAGATTCCAGCGGTACAGGTATTGTTCATATGGCTCCAGCGCATGGTGAGGATGATTACCGGGTATGTCGTGAAAATGGTGTTGAGTTTATCAACGTGGTGGATCTTCAAGGTAACTATGTAGAGGAAATCACTGATTTTGCAGGCCGTTTTGTGAAAGACTGTGATGTAGATATTGTTAAAATGCTGTCCGAAAAAGGCTTGCTGTACAGCAAGGAAAAATACGAGCATAGCTATCCGTTCTGCTGGCGCTGCGATACTCCATTATTGTACTATGCAATGGACAGCTGGTTTATCAAAACAACTGCGATCAAGGATCAACTGATTGCCAACAACAGCGAAGTCGAATGGTATCCGGGTCATGTACGTGAAGGACGTTTTGGCAAGTTTTTGGAGGAACTGGTGGATTGGAACATCAGTCGCGATCGCTATTGGGGTACACCGCTCAATATCTGGGTTTGTGAGGAAACTGGAGAACAGTTCGCACCTCATAGTATTGCTGAATTGAGAGAACGTGCAATTGGGGATGTACCAGCGGATATCGAGCTACACAAACCTTATGTAGATGATATCAAGGTTCGTAGCCAATGCGGTAAATACGAAATGACTCGCACACCGGAAGTCATCGATGTATGGTTCGATAGCGGCTCTATGCCGTTTGCACAGCATCACTATCCTTTTGAGAATAATGAAACGTTTGAGCAGCAATTTCCGGCAGATATGATCTGTGAAGGGATTGACCAGACTCGTGGCTGGTTCTATAGCTTGCTTGCGGTTTCGACTATGCTGACTGGCAAAGCTCCTTATAAAGCTGTCATGGCAACAGGCCATGTACTGGATGAGCAGGGGCAGAAAATGTCCAAATCCAAGGGTAATGTTATTGATCCGTGGGAAGTGATTGACGAGTATGGTACAGATGCTTTCCGCTGGGCATTGCTGTCAGATAGTGCACCATGGAATAGCAAACGTTTTTCCAAAGGCATTGTAGGTGAGGCTAAATCGAAGCTGGTGGATACGCTTGTCAATACACATGCTTTTCTGACCTTGTATGCGGATATCGACGGATTTGATCCGGCACAGCATCCGTTCAAACCATCGGCTCATAAGTTGGATCGTTGGATTTTGTCCCGTCTGAACAGCCTGATTTTGGTAGTGGACAAAGCGCTGGCTGTAAATGACTTCCTGAACTCATCCAAAGCGATTGAGTCGTTTGTGGATGAGCTGAGCAACTGGTATATCCGTCGTTCACGCGACCGATTCTGGGGCAATGGTCTTACAGAAGATAAGCTGGATGCATACCGTACACTGACCGAAGTGCTGTTAACGACTGCCAAACTGCTTGCGCCGTTTACACCACTGCTTGCAGAGGATATTTACCTCAACCTAAGCAACGGGGAAAGTGTTCATTTAGATGATTATCCGACTGCCAATGAATCCTTGATCGATCTGGAACTGGAACGAGATATGGAAACGGCACGCCGTGTCGTCGAATTGGCGCGTAACGTCCGCAACGAAACGGGTTTGAAAACGCGTCAACCGTTGTCCGAGTTGATTCTGTCCATGGATCAGGACTTTGAACTGAGTGGCTATGAGGAAATCATCAAAGATGAGATTAACGTGAAGCATATTCATGTGGAGACGGACGATAGCGGCTTTGTAGATTTTACACTGAAACTGAATTTGAAAGTAGCAGGCAAGAAATACGGCAAAAATGTCGGTTTCCTACAAAACTTTTTCAAGGGAATGTCTGCTGAGGATACCCGTTCTGTTGTAGAAAAAGGAGTGTTAAACGTCGCTTCTCCAGAAGGTGAAGAACTGCAAGTTACGGCTGAAGAATTGCTGGTGGAGAAAAAAGCGAAAGAAGGCTTCGCTTCTGCTTCCGGTTATGGCTTAACGGTAGCGTTGAACACAGACATTACACCGGAGCTGGAGCAAGAGGGCTGGGTACGTGAAGTGGTTCGTGCGGTACAGGATTATCGTAAAAAACTGGATCTGCCGATTGAAAAGTATGTGGCGTTGACGTTGGATGTAGATAATGAGCTGCGTCTGGCCATTGAAAGCTTCGATTCTGTGTTGCGTGAGAACGTATTGGTTACTACTGTGACATTTGGTCAAGCCGAACCGGCAGAACATGTGGAAGTGAACGGTAAAACCATCGGCGTTCATATTGGGGAATAATTACAAGCCCCCTGTCCCATAATACAATAACAGGCAGCATATAAAAACGAGCCTAAGCATCGGAAACGGGTTTCCTCCGTTACGTGCTTCGGCTCGTTTGCTGCTTTCGGGGCAGCTATGGGAAAAGGGGGATTGTGCATATGACAGCACGGTCAAGGCGCAGACAGGGAAGGAGTCTCCGAGGGATGAACGGAGAAGGGGCCGCCATAGCCTCAGAAAAGGGAATAGCAGGTGAACAGGCAGAGAAACTAAGTCGTGTGGAAAAGCTGGTGCAAGCTGTGTCAGAGCAGATGGAACGAACACGTATTGCAGATTACGCTTTGCTGCTGAATAAGCCTTGGCGATTGCTTTGGCTAAACCTAATATCAGGTGTTTCCCGAGGGATCGGCATTGCGCTAGGGTTTACTTTTTTTGCTGCTACCATTATTTATGTGCTTCAAGTGCTCGGAGCGTTGAATTTGCCGATTATCGGTGATTATATCGCTGATATTGTACGGATCGTACAGCGACAATTAGAGCTTACCACCTACTAGGCGTTTCACTTTAAAGCTTACGATTCGTCCTCGTACAAATCTGGCTCCAGCAGACCTTCACCCTCGCCATCTTCTATATAACGCTGATAAATAGAACTACGAACAATGGATACATTTCTGCCATAAATGTCAGTAGCGACAAAGCTTTCATATGGCTCTACGAAGCCCATATTATCATCGCCGGCTTCGATTTCCATATCATCATAGCGATGGATTTCTCCACTTTCCGCCATGGCCGGAGTGTTAGAGGTCCCCCAATTTTCAACGATCTGCCAAGCATCTTCACCGTCAAAGCCGTTTTGTTCTTCACGCTCATCCAGGCTTGTTCTACCGAACGCGGGAGCGAGAAATTCTTCCTCCACCGGACGGTTGTTGGATACTTCTGTTTCAGGACTGAATTCTTTGCAATAAATGGTATAGGGAACAGCCAGCAGACGTTCATAGGGAATGGGCTTACCGCTGGCGGCGCAAATGCCATAGGTTCCCTTGTCCATAGCCATCAAGGCTGATTTGATACGTTCCAATTGAAACTCGTCATGCTCCAGCAAGGAAATATCTTTAGCTCGCTCATAGGTTTCGGTAGCCAGATCGCCTGGATGGTTATCAATGGGAGAAAGCTCACCGGTTTGATCACGTTGAGAATCGCCGAGTCCATAATGGTCGTTGCTTTGCAACCGATGCTCAATTTCCTTTTTGCGTTCCAGCAGTTCTTTACGCAAGCCTTGTAATTGTTGCTCCGTCAATGGGGACATGGAATCCTCTCCTTGTTCTAGATTTACGTGCATGCGTTGTGTCAGGTATGCTCCTTGTAGTGTGCACCGGGAAGACCTCTTTTACATAGGAAATTCTAATCAAATGTAATCGAGTTCATTCCATTCAAGGACTGTGCTCGAAAGCCTGCAGGACTCGTGGACGATCTGAGAAGGCTTATGCTACAATAAATGGGTTCGACAACGGATATAAGCGGATCGGAGTGACGAAGGACTGTGATTTATTTTGGTATTGCGCTAATTATTTTTTTGATTGATCAGGGAGTCAAATATTTGGTGGCTACGCGGATGGAATTGTACGAGGAAATACCAGTCATCGGCAATTTCTTTTTAATTACCTCCCATCGTAATCGCGGAGCCGCTTTTGGGATTTTGGAAGGGCAACGCTGGCTTTTTATCGTGATCACAATTGTAGTAGTGATCGGTATCGTATGGTACCTAAGAAAAACAGTCAGAGCTGGGCAAAAACTACTTCCTGTTGCGCTAAGTTTGGTGCTTGGGGGAGCGGTTGGTAATTTTTTGGATCGGGCTATTTCTGGAGAAGTGGTTGATTTTGCACAGTTCAATTTTGGAAGCTACACATTCCCGATTTTTAATGTGGCAGATTCGGCAATTGTCATCGGTGTTGCACTGATTATTTTGGATACATTGCTGGAATCGCGTCGCGAAAAAGGGAATGGCAATGATAGCGTTGAAGGGAAGTCATAGCATGAACGAAGTGAATGAAAACGGCGAAGCCATAGGTCTGTCTTATGAGGACGAACTGGAGGGTGAATCTCTGGAATGGACGGCGGATTCAGAGAATGTCAAAACACGTATAGACAAATACATCGCCGAAGAAATGAAGGAAGTATCTCGTTCTCAAATTCAGCTGTGGATCGGGAATGGTCGCGTACTGGTGAACGGTACGGCGGTCAAAGCGAACTACAAGCTGGCTGAAGGAGATCATATTGTATTATTGGTACCTGAGCCAGAAAGTGTAGATATTATGCCGGAAAATATTCCGCTAGATGTTGTATACGAGGATTCGGACGTTATTGTCATTAACAAGCAACGTGGTCTAGTGGTGCATCCTGCACCAGGACACTCCTCGGGAACACTGGTCAACGCACTGATGTACCACTGCCATGACCTTTCCGGCATTAACGGGGAATTACGTCCCGGTATTGTTCACCGTATTGATAAGGATACATCAGGACTGCTGATGGCGGCTAAAAATGATCAGGCCCACGCATCACTTGCAGCACAGCTTAAGGATCATAGCGTGACTCGGAAATATATTGCATTGGTCCACGGTCATTTGAGCCACGATCAGGGAACCGTAGATGCTCCGATCGGTCGTGATTCAGGTGATCGTAAAATGTTCACGGTGACGGAACGCAACAGCAAGCATGCAGTCACCCATTTTCTCGTTATTGAACGGTTGGGGGATTATACCTTGCTTGAACTTCAATTGGAGACAGGGCGCACACATCAAATTCGTGTTCACATGAAATTCATTGGGCATCCATTGGTTGGCGACCCTATGTATGGACGCAGTAAAGGGGTTCGTATGGAGGGCCAAGCCCTGCATGCAGCGGTATTGGGATTTAAGCATCCAACCACAGGAGAATACTTGGAATTTAGCAGACCGATCCCTCCTGATATGGAGGACGTATTAACGTCCTTGCGTAGTCGCTAAAACAGCGATGAACTGCTTTTCTATTCAAAAACTTGAATAAATCATTAATTTAGACCGCCTAAATGGCGGTTTTTTTATTGTGAGACAAGGAATGGGTAAAAACAACTATGGATAATTATACAGATATGATGTATATTTATTAAAGTGCTTCCGGTGGTTCCGGTTGAACGGGTGTTGACACGAGATTTTCAATCTGTCATACTTCTTGTAGTTGCGATGAACTTTGTCCAAGAGATGGCTAACCATCTCACACTATGAGAAGCAGGACAAAGGAAATCCTGAATAGCACCTTTAAATCAGTCCCGTGAGGCTGGCAAGGTAACGTGAATGGATCACTGATCAGTGCATCCGCTGCGGCGGTATGTCTTCAGTGTGTCCGAGAGATCGGAGAACAGTGGAAGACTGTTCACACGAGACTCCTTGCCAAACTTGGGCAAGGAGTCTTTTTTGTATCCGAACACGGGACCAGGTCTGAAGGGAACATCACCTGAGGAGGCTGGAAGCATGAGTAATGAAACACATGTACTGATGGATGAAATTGCGATTCGTCGGGCATTGACACGGATTGCACATGAAATTTTGGAGAAAAACAAAGGTATTGACGATTGTGTGCTAGTAGGTATTCGAACACGCGGAGTTCATTTGGCGCAACGCCTGGCTGAAAAAATTGCTGAGATTGAAGGCGCACCAATTCCATGGGGAGAGCTGGATGTCACAGCCTACCGGGATGACCGGAGCAGCGTAGCCGAAGCTAAAGGAAATGGAAAAGAGCTTTTGATGAATCCTGCTGACGTATCGGTTCATGATAAGAAAGTCATTCTCTTTGACGATGTGCTGTACACAGGCCGCACCATCCGCGCGGCGATGGATGCATTGATGCACTGCGGACGACCGCAAATGATTCAGCTGGCAGTGCTAGCAGATCGCGGACACCGTGAGCTTCCGATTCGTCCGGATTACATCGGCAAGAACATCCCGACCTCCAAATCTGAGGAAATCGTAGTTGCACTTCAGGAGACGGACGGTAAGGACGAAGTGACGATCATTCAGAACCGGGGGGAATAGGTATGATCACAACAGCCAGTCAACTTAGAGAACGTAGCCTGCTCGGATTAAAAGAACTTAGCCGAAATGAAATTGAGTCGATTCTGGATCGTGCTCATTATTGGGAAACACAGCCGCAAAAGCTGATTCCAGTCCTACAGTCACGCTTCGCGGCCAACATGTTTTTTGAAAATAGTACACGCACACGCTTTTCTTTTGAAATGGCGGAGAAGCGGCTCGGCGCTCAGGTTTTGAACTTTTCCGCTGCGGCTTCCAGTGTGGAAAAAGGGGAGTCCATTTACGATACAGTACGTACGCTCGAATCCATGGGCATTGATGCAGGAGTCATCCGGTTAAAGCCAGCCGGGGTGCTGCAAGAGCTCGCTGAGAAGGTCAGTGTTCCACTGGTTAATGCAGGGGACGGCAACAATGAGCATCCAACGCAGGCTCTGCTGGACCTGTACACCATGCGCAAAACTTTCGGTGAGCTTAAAGGCTTGAGAGTATCCATCATAGGAGACATTCTGCACAGCCGTGTCGCTCGCTCGAATCTGTGGGCCTTGCAAAAATTTGGAGCCAAGGTTAGCTTCTGCGCTCCTGATAATATGCAAGCACCTGATCTTGCGGCGTACGCGCCTTATGTTCCGATGCAAGAGGCACTACAGGCGGACGTGGTCATGATGCTTCGGGTACAGCTGGAACGGCATGCCGAAGGGATGTTGCGCTCAGCGGATGAGTACCGAGAGCAGTACGGTTTGACAGAGAAAAGAGCAGCGAACCTGAAGCCCGGAACAATTATCATGCATCCAGCTCCAGTGAATCGGAACGTGGAAATTGATAGTGCGGTTGTGGAAAGCGAACAATCACGAATTTTTCCACAAATGGCAAACGGGGTTCCGATCCGCATGGCGGTTATGGAACGGGCAATGAAGCTGTAGAAGCTGTCAGTAGGATCGTAGGAAAAGTTGCAGAAAACTGAGCGGAGGAATATTTCAGATGAAACAATTAATTATGAATGCAAGCGTATTGAACGAGCAGGGCGAGGCTGAATTGAAATCCATCCTAATCGCCGACGGAAAGATTTTGGCTATCGCAAATGCAGATGCTGGAGTCAGCCTACTTATAGAAGAAGGGGCATCTGAGCAGGAGCGCGAAGTTGAAAAAATCGACGCCCAGGGAAAACTGGTCATTCCCGGTTTAATCGACATGCATGTGCATCTGAGAGAACCTGGCTTTGAATATAAAGAAACAATTGAAACGGGCAGCCGCGCAGCGGTGAAAGGCGGATTTACGACGATTGCCTGCATGCCAAACACACGTCCAGTGACTGACAATGTGGACACAGTCCAGCTGGTATTGAAAAAGGGACAGGAAGCCGGGCTTGCCAAGGTTCTTCCTTACGCAGCCATTACGAAAAACGAACTGGGTCGTGAGCTGACAGATTTTGAAGCGCTCAAAGCAGCAGGTGCAATCGGCTTTACTGACGATGGTGTCGGGGTGCAAAGCGCGCAAATGATGAAGGACGCCATGGCGCGGGCCAAAGCACTGGATATGCCGGTTATTGCACACTGTGAGGATAACACACTTGTTGAAGGAGCGGCAGTGACGGACGGCGAATTTGCCAAGCGCCACGGACTTAAAGGCATTCCGAACGAATCCGAAGCCATTCACGTCGGACGAGACATTTTGTTATCCGAGGCAACCGGGGCACACTATCATGTATGCCATGTCAGCACAGAGCAGTCAGTGCGGTTAATCCGCCACGCAAAATCTTTTGGTATCAAGGTAACGGCTGAGGTATGCCCACACCACTTGGTATTGTCAGATGAGGACATCCCTGGGCTGGATGCGAATTGGAAAATGAATCCTCCGCTCCGCTCCCCACGTGATGTGCAGGCATGCATCGAGGGACTGGAAGACGGTACGATTGACATCGTCGTAACCGACCATGCAGCGCACAGTGAGGAAGAGAAGGCAAGAGGGATGGAGCTGGCGCCATTCGGGATCGTTGGATTTGAGACGGCCTTCCCGCTGTTGTACACGAAATTCGTAGCTACCGGACAGTGGACGCTGGACTTTCTGGTGCGTCGTATGACTGCTGATCCAGCGCGTGTCTTCCGCCTTGATACGGGACGCCTGGAAGAAGGAGCTCCAGCTGACCTGACCATGATTGATCTGGAGCAGGAGCAGGCAGTTAATCCGCAAACGTTTGCCAGCAAAGGACGCAACACTCCTTTTACAGGCTGGAAGCTCAAAGGCTGGCCGGTGAAAACTTGGGTAGACGGCAAACTGGTATGGTCTGCTGACGAAGCAAAATAATACACAACTAATTAAAAAAATAGAACCTTATAGCAGGAAACAAAATAGAGGAGTGAGACGGGATGCAGGCAAGATTGTTACTTCAGGACGGCACGCTGTTTACAGGCACATCATTTGGTGCGGAAGGTGATAAAACAGGCGAGGTCGTTTTCAACACAGGGATTACAGGCTATCAAGAGGTGCTGACTGATCCCTCTTACTGCGGACAAATCGTAACGATGACTTACCCGCTGATTGGCAACTATGGAATTACTCGTGATGACTTTGAATCGGTACGGCCTTATGTCCATGGCTTTGCTGTTAGACATTACGAGCCAGCGCCAAGTAACTGGCGTGCTCAATACAGCGTGGGCGATTTGCTGAAGGAATATGGCATCATTGGCATTAGCGACATCGACACCCGCATGCTTACCCGGATTATTCGCCATCACGGCACGATGAAGGGCATTTTGACGACTGGTTCCCAGCCGCTGGAAGAACTGAAAGAAATGATGTCTGACTTGACCATTGAAGAACTGCGCAATCAGGTCCCTATGACTTCCACACCTCATCCGTACAGCAGTCCTGGCAACGGAGAACGGATCGTATTGATTGACTACGGTGCCAAAAGCGGCATTTTGCGCGAACTGAACAAACGGGACTGCGATGTAGTTGTCGTTCCACATGATACGACGGCTGAGGAAATTCGTCGCTTGGACCCGGATGGTATCCAGCTGTCTAACGGCCCTGGAGATCCAAAAGACGTACCCCATGCCGTTCGTACGGTAGCTGAACTGTTAGGGGAATATCCGATTTTCGGAATTTGCTTGGGACACCAGTTGTTCGCTTTAGCTTCGGGAGCGGATACGGAAAAGCTGAAATTCGGACATCGCGGTGGTAACCATCCGGTGAAAGAACTGGAGAGCGGACGCTGCTTTATCACATCACAAAATCACGGCTACACGGTGAATGAGGATTCGATCCAAGGTACTGAGCTTGAAGTGACGCATATTAATAACAACGATAAAACGATTGAAGGTCTTAAACATACCAAGTATCCCGCGTTTTCGGTGCAATATCATCCAGAGGCTGCACCAGGACCTTACGATAATGGCTACCTGTTTGACCGCTTTCTGGACATGATCCGTGAGCACAAAAGAAATCATCCAAAGCAACCGCGTCAGGCTGCTATCGCCGCCGCAGTGAGAGGAGAGCGCTAATATGCCGAAAAATACAGAACTTAAAAAAATACTTGTGATCGGTTCCGGTCCTATCGTCATTGGTCAGGCAGCAGAATTTGATTACGCTGGTACACAAGCTTGTCAAGCGCTCAAAGAAGAAGGCGTCGAGGTAGTACTGATCAACAGTAATCCGGCAACCATCATGACAGACACCAATATGGCAGACAAAGTATACATCGAGCCGATTACACTTGATTTTGTAACACAGATTATCCGTCAAGAGCGTCCAGATGGGCTGCTTCCTACGCTGGGAGGACAGACAGGTCTGAATATGGCAGTGGAACTGGCTCGCGCCGGAGTGCTGGAGCGTGAAAACGTCAAGCTGCTGGGAACTCAACTGAATTCGATAGAAAAAGCCGAAGATCGTGATCTGTTCCGTGATTTGATGCGCGAGTTGGAACAACCTGTACCGGAGAGTGTAATTGTAACAACCTTGGAAGAATCATTAGAATTTGCTAACGAAATCGGTTATCCAATTATCGTTCGCCCGGCTTATACGCTAGGGGGAACAGGCGGTGGTATCTGCTCCACAGAAGAAGAACTGCGTGAAACCGTCAGCTCTGGGTTGAGATACAGTCCAATCGGACAATGTTTGGTGGAAAAGAGTATTGCAGGTATGAAGGAAGTCGAATATGAGGTCATGCGTGACGGCAATGATAACTGCATCGTTGTCTGTAATATGGAGAACTTTGATCCAGTCGGCGTGCATACTGGCGACAGTATCGTCGTAGCTCCGAGTCAGACGCTGTCAGATCGCGAATACCAGATGCTGCGTTCCGCTTCTCTGAAAATTATCCGGGCCCTCAATATCGAAGGCGGCTGTAATGTACAGTTTGCGCTTGATCCGCACAGCTATCAATACTATGTAATTGAAGTAAACCCGCGCGTAAGTCGCTCCTCGGCGCTGGCCTCCAAGGCAACCGGATATCCGATTGCTAAAATGGCTGCTAAAATTGCACTCGGCTACACGTTGGATGAAATTGTGAATCCGGTAACGGGACAGACGTATGCTTGCTTTGAGCCAACACTGGATTACATCGTGAGCAAAATACCACGCTGGCCATTTGACAAATTCATTTCTGCCAACCGCAAGCTGGGCACGCAAATGAAAGCAACGGGTGAAGTCATGGCCATCGGACGCACATTCGAAGAGTCCATCCAGAAAGCGGTACGGTCTTTGGAAATCGGTGTACACCGTCTGCATCTTAAGGGAGCCGATCAGCTGTCTGATGACGTGCTCAAGGATCGCTTGATTAAAGCAGATGATGAGCGTTTGTTCTTGGTAGCCGAGGCGTTCCGTCGCGGCTGGCAGCAGCAGGAGATTCAAGATTTGACGAAAATTGACTGGTGGTTCCTCGATAAGGTAGAGGGAATCATCAAGTTCGAAGCCATCATCGCTGGAGAAGCTGAGCTGACCTACGAAACACTCTATCAGGCCAAACGTAAAGGTTTTACCGACCGCTCGATCGCCGAGATTCGCAGTATGGGCCAAAACGACAGTATGACAACCGAGCGTGAGGTACGTGAATTCCGTCTAGCTCAAAACCTGCGTCCGGTCTACAAAATGGTAGATACGTGCGCAGCCGAGTTTGAAGCCACAACTCCGTACTACTACTCCTCTTATGAGGTGGAAAACGAAGTCATTCCATCTAACAAAGAGAAAGTTATCGTACTCGGCTCAGGACCTATTCGGATCGGTCAAGGGATTGAATTTGACTACTCCACCGTGCACGCGGTATGGGCTATCCAAAAAGCAGGTTACGAAGCGGTAATTATCAATAACAATCCGGAGACCGTCTCTACAGACTTCAACACGTCGGACCGTCTCTACTTTGAGCCACTTTTCTTCGAAGATGTAATGAATGTCATTGAGCAGGAAAAACCGATTGGTGTCATCGTCCAGTTCGGCGGTCAAACGGCGATTAACCTTGCAGCTCCACTTAGTGCGGCAGGCGTGAATATTCTGGGTACGAGTCTGGAAAGTATCGATGAAGCAGAAGACCGGAAAAAGTTCGAACAGCTGCTGTCTCGCCTTGCTATCGCCCAGCCTAAAGGCAACACGGTCACGTCGGTAGATGAAGCGGTAGGAACTGCCCAAGCATTGGGGTATCCGGTTCTGGTACGTCCATCCTACGTCCTGGGCGGGCGTGCTATGGAAATTGTGTACTCAGATACGGAATTGCTGCGGTACATGGAAGAAGCGGTTAAAATCAATCCGGAACATCCTGTGCTCATCGACCGTTATATGTTGGGCAAAGAAGTTGAGGTTGACGCCATCTGTGACGGTGAAACGGTCCTGGTACCAGGGATTATGGAACATGTCGAACGGGCAGGAGTTCACTCAGGCGACTCGATCGCAGTATATCCGCCACAACACTTGTCTGACGAGCTGAAGAAAAAAGTCGTGGACATTACGATCAGCATCGCCAAGGAATTGAAAACGATTGGTCTGGTAAACATTCAGTTCGTCATTCATCAAGATGAAGTCTATGTCATCGAGGTTAACCCTCGTTCCTCACGGACAGTTCCTTTCTTGAGTAAAGTAACGAATATTCCGATGGCGAACCTGGCGACACAGGCCATTTTGGGCGGTAAGCTCAAAGATGCAGGCTATACAGATGGACTATGGCCTGAAAGTAATTATGTCTCGGTTAAGGTTCCTGTATTCTCCTTTGCCAAGCTGCGTCGTGTAGAGCCGACACTGGGGCCTGAAATGAAATCTACAGGTGAAGTTATGGGACGCGATATCCAGTACGCCAAAGCATTATACAAAGGACTCGTAGGTGCAGGTATGAAAATTCCATCTACTGGGGCGATCATCATCACAGTGGCGGATAAGGATAAAGAAGAAGCTGTCGAGCTGATGCAGGGCTTTTACAGATTAGGCTACAAAATTATTGCTACAGGTGGAACGGCAGCAGCCTTGGAACAGGCCAACATTCCAGTGAACACTGTTAACAAGCTAAGTGAGGGCAATCCGAATATTTTGGATATGATCCGCACAGGTGAAGCCAACTTCGTCTTCAACACGCTGACCAAAGGCAAAACACCAGAGCGTGACGGATTCCGCATCCGCCGTGAAGCAGTTGAGAACGGTATTGTCTGCATGACCTCGCTGGATACAGTGCGCGCTCTGTTAAAAATGCTGGAGACGATTAACTTCACATCAGAATCGATGCCAGTTCTGAGCAACTAACAAGTTATGAATAGATGAGAAAAATAAGTGGTAATGGGAAGGACATTCATCAGCTTTTGCTGACGGATGTCCTTTATCACGGGCAAATATACCCGAATTGATGTGAGAAGGGGCGGTAGAACGGTGAACGAAGCATTTCAGCGGATGGCAGGACGGCTGATGGTTGCGCTAGATTACCCGGATGCACAGCAGGCTGAGCAGTTAATTCGGCAGCTTGAGGGAATTCCTTGTTATATAAAAGTGGGTATGCAGCTGTTTTATAGCGCAGGACCAGCTTTTGTAGAACAATTAAAATCAAGAGGATACTCCGTATTTCTGGATTTGAAAATGCATGATATCCCTAACACGGTACGGGGAGGGGCAGAGAGCATTACCCGTCTAGGGGTGGATATGTTTAACGTACACGCTGCTGGAGGCCGGAGTATGATGTCGGCAGCCAGAGCCGGGGCCGAAGCAGCGATTTCCGCAGACAGCTCACTTGCCATGCCGCTAATTATTGCAGTCACACAGCTGACCAGCACGGATCAGACGACCATGAATACGGAGTTGGGTATCCCGGGCACAGTGCAGGATGCTGTCGTTCGTTATGCACAATTGACGCGTGAGGCTGGACTGGACGGTGTGGTCGCATCCCCATTGGAAGTGCCTGCGATTCGTGCGGTATGCGGATCTGACTTTAAAACCATAACCCCTGGCATACGCCCGGCTGGCAGCGCTACAGGTGATCAGTCGCGTGTCCTAACACCTGGACAAGCCATTGCCCAGGGCAGCAGCTACATTGTCGTTGGACGGCCGATCACGGCAGCATCAGACCCACGCGCCGCAGCGAAACATATTATTGAGGAGATGATACAAGTATGACTACATTAAATAATATACCAGAGCAAATTGCATCCCATCTGTTGCGCATTCAGGCAGTGGCGCTCCGTCCACAGCAGCCTTTTACATGGACATCAGGCATTAAATCCCCTATCTACTGTGACAATCGCTTGACCATGTCCTACCCGAAGGTGCGTGAACTAATCGCAGACTCTTTTGCGGCTATCATCCGAGAACAATACCCTGAAACCGAGGTTATTGCCGGCACAGCCACAGCAGGGATTCCTCATGCCGCCTGGGTGGCGCAAAAGCTAAATCTGCCAATGGCTTATGTCAGAGACAAAGCTAAAGGACACGGGAAAGAGAATCAAATCGAAGGCCGCATCAGCGCTGGACAAAAGGTTATGGTTATCGAAGACCTCATCTCTACCGGGGGAAGCTCCATTAAAGCAGCACAGGCAGTAGAGCAAGCAGGCGCTCAACCGTTAGCTGTACTGGCTATTTTCAGCTACCAGCTGGACAAAGCCACTCAAGCTTTTGAAGAAGCAGGAGTGAAGCTGCAGACCTTGTCCAATTACACCGCCTTGATGGAGGTTGCCTTGCGTGAAGGAACCATTCAGGAGGAAGAGATGGAACTGCTACGTTCCTGGCGTCAGGACCCGGCTTCCTTCGGCAAATAAGGCTGAGTAATAGAGACAACGGAGCTAATAAGTAGTGCGTCACAGACTCATTGCGATCCAGTCCAGACTGTTAGAAATCAAGCCGTGTAAATCGAATTCGATCCGGTTACACTAACTCCTACTATCATGTGAAAAGAGGGAGTTCGGATGTATTGGGTTTACTACGGCAGACTGTACACGACTAAATTTCAGGCAGGATGTTTGGCAAAAAGGCTGGAGCATGACGGATGGATGTACGGCTACAATGATCCCCGCGCAGTGGAGGTGTACCGCTCGCGCAAAGGTCGTTATGGTGTCCGATTTATTCCGTAAGTCCACAAAAATAATTTTTAAAAAGAAAATTTTCGAAAGACTATTGACGAAACACAAGAAAATGTTGTATATTAATTAACGTTGCTGTTATGAATATGTGACGTGAATATACATGTTTTTTTGAGGGCCCTTAGCTCAGTTGGTTAGAGCGGTCGGCTCATAACCGATTGGTCGGGGGTTCGAGTCCCTCAGGGCCCATTTCCTCAAAAACCCTTGCATAGCAAGGGTTTTTTTGTCGTCTTTTTTTCTGTATCATAAGAGAATGGAGAGTATTGCTTAAACTTAATTGCTTACCTTTTGGTCATGATGCTTTCTTTATTCGGATTCGGACATTTTAAATAGATAAGTACTCTAAAAATTTACACCTTTCTTTAATTGGACCTAGACCTTATGTAACTTCGTTCTAGCTTATGTAGGTTATTAAAACTGTTTCCTATCTTACTGAGTCTTATCGTTATTAGTATCCAATAAAAAATATTTATTCTAATATATAGATAATATTTATAAGTTAGTAAGTTTATGTTTAGATAATTTTTGAAGAATATGTTACCTTAGTGTCTGTACAAGAGATAGAATACTGGGGGAATATTTATGAAAAACAATCTCATTAAGAAAACTTTTATATTGTTCAGCGCATCATTGTTTTTACTAATCGTATTTTCAAATTTAAGAACGTATGCAGCAGCATCAGTTGGGCAGGCATTACCTACTCCAGAGAGTGGGTGGCAACGATATGAAGAGCTTGCACCTGGTTTCATCTTTGAAGGAAATGGATGGAAAACGCCAACTGCGGGGAGCTATTCTGGAGGAAGTGAAAAGTTTACACTTAATTCATCTCTACATACTGTTAAATTTCAATTTTGGGGTACGGATCTAAGATTAATTAGTTATAGAGGCGGAGATAGACAAACATCTATTCAAGTAAATATTGATGGTGTGAATTATAGTTACTCAGCAAATGGTCAAGCACAAGTGACTACCCTTTTATTTGAAAAAAGGAACTTAGAAAATAAATTACATTCCGTAGAAGTAAGTGCAAGCAACTCAAACGTTTATAATCTGTTCGAATTTGATGCTTTAGATATCAACGAGACTGGATATTTAGTAAATCCTAAAATCAGTGCTCCTTCAAATCTATCTGCAAAGGCAGGGGACGCCAAGGTAGATTTAAGCTGGACAGCAAGCCCCGATAAAACAGAATATACTATAAAACGAAGCACTACTTCTGCAGGACCGTATGATACAATTGCTTCCAACGTCAAGACTCCATCGTATTCTGATACATCTGTGGTCAATGGAACAACATACTATTACGTAGTTACAGCAGTAAGTAATAATGGCGAAAGTGAATTTTCTAAAGAGGTTTCAGCTACTCCACAAGGAGAAAAGCAAACAGATTCCAATAGCGAAAATCCATCTCAACCTAATCCTGAACCGTCTGAGCCAGCTCAACCGACAGGTGATCGAGCAATTCTTGTAGTAACTATGACAAATGGCTTTGAGAAGGAATTTGATTTAAGTATGAAAGAAGTTAACAACTTTATAGCGTGGTATGATGCAAAAGATGCCGGCCGTGGTCAATCATATTATAAAATCGATAAACACAATAACAACAAAGGTCCATTCAGCAGTCGGAAGGATTATGTAATGTTTGATAAGATTCTCACATTTGAAGTAAGTGAATACTCTAAATAAATTAATCCCCTGCAATAATGGCAGGGGATTTTTCAGAAAATGCAATGATATTCTTGCTAATCATTAACCAAGTGTGCCAAGACCTTTGTCAGCTAAATAGTTAGTTTACCTTAACGGTATACACCATTCTCAATTTACCGTTACCGGCGTAAATCTCAACTCTTGCATTCGTAGTAGTGGTGGTAGTTACCACGCCGGAAGCGGAAACGGTGACATTTCCGCTCGCCACTTTATAAGTATCCCCTGGGTAATTTGACAGCGGATAGGAATAATTACGTGGCAACGTAGCCGTTCTGTAGTATACTCCATTAACTTCTACAATAGGTGTAATTACTGGAGAAGGGCCTACTGATGCGGACGCACTAGGAACGATAATACTTCCAAGGAGCCCCAAAGACATAGCTGTTGATAATAATATTTTCTTAGTATTCATTAAAAAATCCTCCTTATGTATGATATGAGCTCCCAAAATATACCATGTAAAATTATCGATTTCACTTCATTCGACAAATGTTGTCAAAATAATACAATAAAACAATCCTAAAGTCCTATAAGATACAAAATAATTAAAATATAACAATTAAAGAAATTAATTTTAGCTTATTCTATTATTGAACTATTCTCTAGAGCTGGGCCATCTTTGCATAACACAAAATAAAAACGGATATCGGAGTGATTCGCCCGAGATCCGTTTTTCTATCTATATGTTTAACACTTGATATCAGTTGACAAGTTGGTGTGCAAGCGTCTCACTGATATTTAGATTTCTATCGATCATACCTTGCTTTAATGCAGATAGCTCCGTACTTTGACTAATCGCTTCTGCTACAAGTTGGGCAATTTTCCTTGCTCCTTCGTCAGAAAAATGGGTATTATCTGCTACCCCGGCTGGGTAATTAGGGTGCATTTTTTCAGGCAAATGCATAAATAGAAGTTGGGACTCTTTTTCACCCATGGAATGATAAAGCTGCTGTGATGCTTCGAAAATATCGAGCAACGGTGTTTGGGTTTCCTCGGCTACTTTTCGCATGGCATCGGGATAAGCTCCTACGGCCAGCGGATCAGGTTCACCGTCCGCGGTAAAACGGCGGCGGCTTACAGAGGTCAATAGCACAGGAATTCCGCCACGTTCCCGAGCGGACTGAATGAATTGAATTAAGTTTAGACGGTACTCTCCCTCAGGATCGGTGTAGCGCGTGGGGTCTTCTTTTTTCTCATCGTTATGTCCAAATTGGATAAACAGATAATCGCCAGCTTGAATATCTTTTTCAATATCAGCTAATCGCCCTTCTACTATAAAGGATTTGGTGCTTCGCCCATTGACGGCACGATTGTCCACATGAACAGTAGAGTCCAAATGAGCTTGCAAATGTTCGCCCCAGCCTGTCATCGGTTTTTCGGTTGCTCCTTTTTGGGCTGCAGTAGAGTCTCCTGCGATAAACAGTCGAGTTGTCATCCGCTGTCTTGTCTGCGCATATCCATGTTTTTGAAGCCATTTTTCCGCCAGGTCGAGCCATTGTCGGCATTCACGGTTGTCCTCAGACAGTCCCAATCCGTGCCGCCCTTCTTCAAATACATGCAGTTCAAACGGAATACGCTCTCTGGATAATGAGAAAGCGAACAACAGGCTATTTTCTACCGGTACAGCTCCATCATTGGCCGTTGTCCACATAAAAGTTGGGGGTGTCTGTGCAGTCACTTGCCGATCGGATGAAAAGGCTTGAAGCTGCTCCGAGTTCGGCTGTTCGCCTAAAAAGTGCGTACGGCTTCCCAAATGCGTATAAGGCTCATGGAATGATATTACAGGGTATCCCAACATCAGAAGATTTGGTTTTTCCGCTCCAATCGTGGACACAATGGAGGCCAGGTGACCGCCTGCTGAGAAACCGATGAGACCCACTTGATCAGGGATCACTTGCCAGTCATGCGATGTTTGGCGAATCCATTGCAACGCATGTTCTACATCTTCCAGCAAGGAGGTAACCTCGAAATCGCCGACCTGATACTCCAGCACACCCGCGTGAATACCCAAATCATTTAACCATCGGGCGATCGGCTCTCCTTCATGTGAGGCCAAATGCTCGTAGCCACCGCCAGGTAACACCAATACAAAAGGACGAGCTTCACGGACCGCTACGGGATAGAGGGAGAGAAAGGAAGTGTCTAACGGAAATTCTTCTTTTACAATCTGTTCTTTAGAACTAACGACATGTAACATAAGAGACCTCCAAATTTCTTTTTATCTGCCGCAAACCAAACTAAATCAACTTAAATTGGAATGATACGGATGTAAAAAATAATGCACACGTGAAAAAAATGATTTAAACCTTGTTATGAAAGCGCTATAATTTTGATGTGATGCAAAGAGCCAGAGGGGGAGCGCAATGAAAAAAGGAAGAATGTTCTACACCATTTTTATTACGATTCTGGTTTTAGGAATAGGATTTGTGGCCAGTTTTGGAAGCTACATCTATTTTACAACAATTAGCTCCGTTGTGGAGAGGGTTTCCAATACCAAGCAAAGCTATATGGCACAGATCAGAAATAGCCTGGAGCAGAAAATTCAAACGATTGAATATGCTTTTAATACGTATAGCACGACCAGTTCCTTTAATGATGTTGTGAAAAATCCCATTACAGAAAAAGATTTTATAGCGTATCGGAATGTGAATACTCAGCTCAATTATATTGCTACGATGGGATTAGAAGGAACCGAGTATTCACTGATCAGCCTAAATCAGAATTGGAGAATCTCCAATGGAAGCCTGTCTTATTTGACGAAAACGGAACGAGAACAGCTGATTAGCACCTATATCGACCACCAGGATAAGGGACTATTCTGGATTAAAACAGATAAAGGAATCCGTTTTGTGAATACCTTGCCTGTGTTTTCCAAAAAAAAGCAGGCCATTGCGCTGTCTGATATTTCGTCGCAGACGTTAAGTCGTACCATTCAAACAGAGGATCATATGCCTGTGATTATTTTGAATAACAAAGGCGACTTAATGTACGAAACGGAGCCTGCTACTCCCTTATTGTCTACTCAGCAGCTTCAGCACATTTCAGAAGTAACTGCTAAATCAGACAATACAGGCATGCTAACGTTGGAGAAAACGGAGCATCAGCCAGCACGGCAAATCATTTATGCTAAATCTGCTTACAACAATTGGACTTACTTAACGGTATTAGATAAAAAAGAGATTGCAAACGCGTTTCAAACGACCAAATTTGGGATTATCATGATGGGCCTTGTATTAACGCTTTTAATAGTGGTGGTGGCCTACATCATTGCCATTTACTTTACCAAGCCATTTCAGCAAATAAAACGCAGCTTGCCGAAAAATCCTAATTTCGCATTCAAAAATGAACCTTCTAAAAATGAAATTGAGTGGATTATTAATTCCATCGACAACATTGTAACTGAGAAGGAAAGCTTGGAAAGTCTCATTCAGTCCGAAATGCCACAGTTGGAAACGCAATTGATTCTCAACCTGTTTCGCAAACGTATTTCCGCAGAGGAATTGGCACGAAAAATGCCACGTCTGGGCTACCCGCAGATCGAGAATCAAATGTATATTACCTTGTTAGTTCAACTGGATAATCTGGGAGATCGAGAACCTTCGGATAAAGATATTTTACTGCTGGCTATTAACAAAATCGTAGAAGAAACGATTCCAGAGCAGCTGCGTATGCTTCCGATCATTTTGAACGATAACACCCAGGCTACCATTTTAATTTTGGCAGGTAAGAGTGCACAGGAAATGAGAAAGCAAGTGCTGGATCATGCGACCCTTTTGATTCAGCATGTAAAAGAGTATTTGAATGTATCCATCAGCATCGGTATTAGCACAGCGTATGATAACTTGTTAGAAAGCAAAGAAGCTTGTGAGATGAGCAAGCAAGCATTACATCACCGTTTAAATCTAGGTAAAGAGTCGATTATTTTTTATGAGGATATTTCCATGGTCATTTCAGGTCCGGTACTGCTTCATTATCCTGCGGAATTGGAATCGAAACTGTTTGATGCCATTCGCATAGGGGATGAAGAGCAGGTATATCATACCGTGCACTCTTTATTGGCAGAAATGATGACGAAGAACAATCATTCCATGAACTTTGAAGTGCTATTGGTACGATTTGTGAATAACCTCATCCAATTAGAGCAACTATTAGGGATTGAAGTGCTGCTGACGCAAGACAATCATGCCTTGTATCATCGTTTGCTGGACATCCGTAATCCGGAAGAGATAGAACGTATGCTGATAGAGCAAGTTATTTTCCCCATGGTAAAAAGCATGAAGGAGAAGACCAACCAGCAATTCCGCTGTCTCTCGGAGAAAATTGCTGCTATTATCCGTGCTGAATATGACCAGGAATTATCATTAGAACTCATTGGAGACCGACTTCATTACAATCCGAATTATTTAAGCAGTATTTTCAAAAAAGAATACGGAACGACGTTTAGTGAATATCTGATGGGCTACCGGCTGCAAATGGGTAAGAAGTGGCTCGTTGAGACAGATATGACGATTAAAGAAATCGCCGAGCGACTGCAATATCATAATTCGCAAAACTTTATCCGCTCTTTTCGGAAAAAGGAACAGGTTACACCGGGAGCTTACCGAAAGATGAAGCAAGCCAATTAACCTTTAACCGCTCCTAACAAAGCTCCTTTGACAAAGTGCTTTTGCACAAATGGATACACGATTAACATCGGAACGGTCGCAATGACAATGACCGCCATCTTAATCGTCTGCGCAGGCGGAATGACATCTACAGCAGTCCCTTCTGCCTGCATACCACTGGAAACGATTACAATTTGACGTAGCAAGACTTGAATTGGCCATTTGGCAGAATCATTGATATAGAGAATGGCGTGCATATACGTATTCCAGTAGGCAACAGCATAGAACAAAGAAATAGTTGCAATAGAAGGCAGGGCTAATGGCAACATAATTTTAAAGAAGATTCCAAAATCGTTGCATCCGTCCATCTTAGCCGATTCCTCCAAATCATCCGGCAATGCCTGAAAAAAGTTACGCATGATAATCAGGTTAAATGCATTAATGGCTACGGGCAAAATCAAGGACCAATACGAATTGATCAGCCCCATGCTTTTGACAACGAGGAATGTCGGAATCATCCCCCCGCTAAACAACATAGAGAACACGACAATGAAGTTAATCGTATTGCGGCCAAGCAGATATTTCCGGGATAATCCATAAGCCATAAAAGCGGTAAAAATCATACTTACAACTGTACCCACGATCGTTACTCCGACCGAAACCCCAAGTCCTCTAAAAATCGTTGGAGTGGATAGGATATAGCGATAAGCATCCAGAGAAAAAGTAACAGGGAATAAAATAAACTTCTTGGCCACTACTTCCTCAGTTGAGGCAAATGAGCTGGCGATGATATTCAAAAAAGGCAAGAGACAAGTGAGGGCAATGAGAATCAAAAGTGTACTGTTTACAATGTTGAAAATACGACTGCCCAGTGATTCTTTTTTTCGTAATTTTGGTTTGAGTAATGGTTGTTCCAATGTGGTTGACCTCCTTGTAATCGTTTACATGTAAACCTTATCAAGAGGAAAGAATTCCGTATATAATCAAATCTTGAGGTGTTCTCTAAGCGTGGAAAACAGAGGATGATCATTAAGTTGTGTAGTAATCATTAGCTAAGGTGAAGAGGCTATAAAGTAGGCTGTTGGCCTACTTTTGTAAACGCTATCATTTGATGATTATATGCGGAATGTCGAAAATAACGTACTCTTGAAAGCGTATACATGAATGTTTGAAGGAGGTCGAACTAATGAAAGTTTCAAGTGTCCCCGCACCAAACATGAAAATGAAAAAGAACAAAAGAACGACGGAAAGCCTTTTACGAATGCAGAAACACAAGCTGCTCTATCTAATGGTTTTACCCGGACTGGTATACTTCATTATTTTTAAGTACTTTCCTATGGGAGGATTGGTGATTGCATTTCAGGATTATCAAGCTTTTCAGGGAATCACAGGCAGTCCATGGGTAGGCATGAAGCATTTTATTCGTTTGTTTACCGAGCCTACGTTTTTTATGCTGCTTCGCAATACGCTGGTTTTGTTTGCATTGAACATTGTAATCTTTTTTCCATTGCCCATCATTTTGGCGCTTATGCTGAACGAAGTCAGGAAGATGTTCTTTAAGAACATTATCCAAACCATTATCTACATCCCGCACTTTATGTCATGGGTTATCATTGTTTCGATTTCTTATGTATTCCTAACCGTAGACGGTGGGGTGCTGAATGAAATGATTGCCGCGCTAGGTGGTGAGAAGATCAGTTTCTTAACTTCTCCGCAATGGCTGCGAACAGTCTACATCGGGCAAGTGATTTGGAAGGAACTGGGCTGGTCTACCATCATTTATCTATCTGCGATTACAGTGGTAGATACGCAATTGTATGAGGCAGCAGAGATGGACGGAGCTGGACGCCTGAGAAAGACATGGCACGTTACCTTGCCTGCGATCCGCCCAGTCATTATTACATTGTTAATTTTGAAGATCGGTAGCACGTTGGATTTGGGCTTTGAGCATATGTATCTGCTATTGAACTCCTTAAACCGCGAAGTTGCCGAAATCTTTGACACTTACATTTATACTGCGGGCTTAAAGAATGGACAATTAAGTTTTAGTACAACGGTAGGGCTTTTTAAAGGTGTGGTAGGTTTAATCCTGATTATGGGCTCCAATCGACTGGCCAAGAAATTTGGTGAAGACGGCGTTTACTAATGACGACGGGAAGGATGCAAAATGGTACGGTTTGTAGAAAACATGAACAAATGGTGCATGCGCCTGCTGCGCCTGGTCTACCTTAATTTGCTTTGGACGGTTGCGACGATTCTGGGCTTGGGTTTTATAGGCGTTGGGCCTGCAACCGTTGCTATGCTTAGTATTTTAAGACAGTGGATTCGGGGCAATGAGGAAGTCGCTATTTTCCCGACGTTTGTACGTTACTTTAGAGAAAGCTTTAAAGAAGCAGCAATCATTGGCGGGCTTTACAGCCTTGTGGGTTACGTGCTCTACGTGGATATCGTCAACGTCTCGTCCTGGTATGTTCGTGTGGTGACGCTTATTGGAGCCTTTTTGTATCTCATCTCTTTGGCCTATATTTTCCCGCTGCTGGCTCACTATGATTGGAAAGGTATCAAACTGAAAGTCAAAATGTCGATCGTGATTGGATTTTCGTATTTACAATATACGCTTGTTCTTTTTGTAGCCATTGTCGTGCTTTTTGCATTGGTTCTAGGCTTGTACCCAGGAATTCTAACTTTTGCCGGAGCAAGTATTATGGGCTATCTCGTGATGTGGATGACGCATCAGGTATTCAGCAAAATAGAGCGAGAGGTTCTGGTGAAAGAGGAAGATATGGCATGAATATACAAACAGAAAAGGAGCAAACACGATGAAAAAGGGAATCACGACGAAAAAGGGAGTATCAGGCCTTCTTGCTGTACTAATGGTCATGAGTGTTTTTTTAGCAGCTTGTGGTGATAAGGGGGGGGAGGATCAAAGCGGCCAAACCTATGATCCGAAGTCCAAACTGGAGTTCACTTGGTTAAACGTATTGCATACAGCTTCTCCGCCTACAGAAACGATCAAAAGCAAAATTGAAGAATACACCAATTCTAAAATCACGTTCAACTGGGTGCCGGATGCTTCCAAAGAAGAGAGAATTACCACCGCACTGGCTTCTGGTGAACTGGCTGATATGGTGACGCTGACGATGATGACTAACTCTTCAGTGCGTAGTTCATTGAAATCAGGACTATTCTGGGATGTAGGAAAGTATTTGGATGATTATGAAAATTTGAAGAAGATCCCGCCTGAAGTGCGAGAAGCCGCATCCATTGAAGGGGTACTGTATGGCGTTCCGTTCCAGAAGAATCTGGCTCGGGCAGGTCTGGTCATTCGTCAGGATTGGCTGGATCGCTTAGGATTGAAGGTGCCGACGACACTGGATGAGTTGTATGAAGTTGCGAGAGCGTTTACAGAAGATGATCCGGATGGGAATGGAAAAAAGGATACGACTGGATTTGTTGACAGATCGGATCTACGCTACAGCAGCTTCAAAACTTTAAGTTCCTACTTTGGCACACCTAATGGCTGGAAAGTAGATGAAAGCGGAAAGTTTACGCCGGAATTTGATACTCCTCAATATTTGGAGACCTTAAAGTATTCCAATAAATTATACAAAAATGGATATCTCTCTAAAGACTTTGCTGTAACCGCTAAAACGGACCAGCAGCAACAATTTGCACAAGGTAAAGCAGGTATTTATACAGGCATGATCGATATCTCTAACCTCAGAACCTTGTCCCAAGGCCTGCAAAAGGGGCTGAAGCTGGTACCAGTTAACAAGATTTCGAATGGAGATGGCAAATACCACGTATGGTCTGAGGGAAGCGGGGTAGGAGGTTTGCTGGCATTTCCGAAATCCGAAGTAAAAACAGAAGCTGAGTTGAAGAGACTGCTGCAATTTGTAGATGATTTAATTGACAAAGATGTATATATGTATATGACCGGTGGTATTGAAGGCACTCATTATAAAATCGAAAAAGATGGAGCCTTCAAAATTACGAATACAGATTTGTGGCAAGCAGATGTTCAGCCGTTTTCAAGCTCTAGACCAAGTGAAGTGACTTATAACTTAAAGGATGCCAATCCGGAAAAGGAACTGGCTAACGAATTAGTGCGAGAAAATAATAAATTTGCTGTTCTAGACCCGACAGTGCCACTGGATTCAGCTACCGCTAATGAACAAGGGACAGAGCTGGAGAAAATCATTACCGACGCCTCCTTCAAATTTATTATGGGTGAAATTGATGAAGCCGGATTTAAGGCAGCTGTAGAAAATTGGAAAAAGTCAGGCGGAGCACGAATTACCACTGAGTATGAAGAAGCGTATAAGAAATCGAAAAAATAAAGATATAGGTTGAATATTAGTGTACATGAATTGTCACTACGCAGGCGGATGGTGCTTATCATTGCTGACACTTGTCCAGCACCATTCCGCCTACTCCGTTTTATTCACAAAAAATAAAGACAGGAGAGAACGAAATGCAATTGTACAACATTGTAGATTATGGAGCAGTTCAGGATGGTACGAAGATGGCAACAGAGGCGATTGCGGCTGCTATTGAAGCGGCAAGTAATGCTGGTGGAGGCACCGTTTTTGTTCCGGCTGGAACGTACCTAACGGGCGCTATTTTTCTGAAAAGCAACATTGAGCTGCATGTAAGCCCTGGCGCCATTCTTTCCTTCAGTACGGAACTGGCTGATTACCCTGTAGTAGAATCCAGATGGGAGGGCGTTCAGCGGGAAGTACATGCATCGTGTATTTATGGAGAGAACCTTGAGAATATTTCGATTACAGGCAGCGGAACGCTGGATGGAAATGGTCAGCCGTGGTGGGAAAAGCATCGGAATCATCCAGAGGAGTTACAGTATCCGAGACCCAAATTAATCAGCTTTGACCGTTGTCAGCGGGTTACCATTAAAGATGTTATGTTAAAAAATTCCCCCAGTTGGACTGTAAACCCCATTGCTTGCTATAACGTTACGATTGATAATTTGTCCATTCTTAACCCGGCGGACTCTCCCAATACGGATGGTATTAATCCCGAATCCTGTTCCAATGTTCGTATTAGCAACTGCAATATAGATGTAGGCGATGATTGTATTGCGATCAAAGCAGGAACCGAAGATACGCAAGAACGGATTCCTTGTGAAAATATTACGATTACCAACTGTACAATGGTACATGGTCATGGTGCTGTCGTGCTGGGAAGCGAAATGAGCGGAGATATTCGTAATGTTACGATTAGCAATTGCGTATTCAAGCAAACGGATCGGGGTATACGTCTGAAATCAAGACGGGGACGCGGTGGAATCATCGAGGATATTCGCATCAGCAACATTGTGATGGAGGAGGTCATTTGTCCATTTATTCTAAACCTGTATTATTTCTGCGGACCTCGGGGCAAAGACAAATATGTTTGGGATAAAAATCCCTATCCGATTACTGATGAAACTCCGTGCTTTAGAAGAATCCATTTTTCTGATATTACGGCAAGACAGGTTCATGCGGCGGCTGGCTTCTTGTTCGGACTTGCAGAGCAATATATCGCTGAAATCACATTTTCCAATATTGATATTTCTATGGCTAAAAATGCGATTCCCGGTCGTCCGGCCATGATGACAGGGATTGAAGATATGAATAACCGTGGTTTTTATCTCGGTAACGTGAAGGATATTCGTTTTCAACAGGTTACGATTGAGAATCATGAAGGTCCTACCTTTTATATTGAAAATGGGGAAAACGTTGAAATCAATCGTTGCCATTCGAAGAATACAGCTCAGCCTGAAAAGCTGATAGAACAAGTAACGGTACAACCTTCTGAACAGAATGTGCTGAACTAGGAGGGATGAAAGGAGAATAAAACGTGGATAAGTTGCAAGCATTGCTGGGCGACCTTCCGGCAGATCGCCCTATAACGGCAACTCTGCTGAATCAAGAAGAGCGGGAGGGATATCGACTGGAGTGTCTCCTACTGGACTTGAACGGAATCGAGTCTGTGCCCGCTTATGTAGCTACACCCTTACAAGGGAACGGCCCGTTCCCATTGGTCGTTTTTAACCATTCGCACGGGGGCAACTATACGAATGGACGTAAGGAGTTGCTCCATAGCAGTCCTTACCTACAGCAGCCCTCGTTTGCTACAGTTCTGACAGACATGGGATATTGCGTGTGCTGTATCGACATGTGGGGCTTCAATGAACGTGGGGGCAAAACCGAGAGCGAGCTGGTAAAAGAAATGCTCTGGCAAGGCCAGGTGCTGTGGGGCATGATGCTGTATGATAACCGTCGTTTGGTAGATTATATGTGCCAGCGTGAGGACATTGATGCTTCCCGCATCGCAACGATCGGCATGTCGATGGGTGGACTTATGGCATGGTGGATGGCTGCTTTAGATGAACGAATACAGGTCACGGTTGATATCTGCGGACAGGTAGATGCCCATACGCTGATCGCTAAAAGGGGATTGGATCATCATGGGTTCTATTCCTATGTTCCCGGCTTGTTGAAGCATTTCACCACGTTGGATATTCAAAAGCGGATCGTACCTCGCCCACGGATGAGTATAACAGGTCAAAATGATCGAATGTGTCCTATAGAAGGAGTCGAGCATTTGGCAAACGGGTTGTTGGAAGCTTATCAGAAAGCAGGTCACCCTGAGCATTGGCAGCCTGTGATTGCGAGCGGTGGTCATATGGAGACATTGGAAATGCGAACGGCTTGGCAGTCATTTTTAGCTGAACACTTGTAAATCAAATGAAAGGATTGGGGTAACCATGCTAGTCGGAAAAGAATCCTTTTGTGATTTCCACACCATTCAGGAGGCGATTAATGTATTGGAGCAATCGCCTTCCAACGAAATGGAAACGCTAACTATTTTATCGGGTACCTATGAGGAAGAGGTGCGGATTTACCGTTCAAATCTACATATCATAGGCATCGGACAGGTAGAGATTCGAATGAATCGGTACGCCAGGGAGCGGAATGAAGCAGGTGAGGAAATAGGAACCTTTGCGACACCCACTTTATTTGTAGGCGGCAGCCATTTGATCTTGGAAAATCTCATCATTTCCAACACGGCCGGACAGGGAGAACACATTGGGCAGGCCGTTGCGGTATACGCTCATTGTGATCAAACCATCTTTAGAAACTGCACCTTTAAAGGGTACCAGGACACGTTATTTACAGGCCCTCTGCCTCCTGCACCCAAAGAACGATTAAAGTTTGGTGGAATTCCTTTGAAAGAACATCACGCATACTATCGCCAGCTCTATCAGCATTGTTACATCGAGGGTACGATAGACTTCATTTTTGGCGGGGCTACCGCTTACTTTGAAGATTGCGAGATTCGTAGTTTGCGTCATCATAAGAACCATACAAGCTACGTTACAGCCGCTTCTACACCGCAAGGACAAACGTACGGCTATGTATTTGATCATTGCTATTTAACCGCAGAGCCTGATATTACCCCTGTTTTTTTGGGTCGTCCATGGCGGGAATATGCCAAAACCGTATTTGTCAATTGTAAAATGGGCGACCATATCGATCCGCGTGGCTGGGACAATTGGGACAATGTAGCGAACGAGAAAACCGTATGCTATCAGGAATATGGCGGATCTGATGAAATAGCTTCATTACGTCAGCAGCGTGTTCCGTGGGCGGATTGTTTTGAAGCGAGGACAGAAGCATGGAGCAAGGAACAGGTTTTTGAGGGAGTCGCATTTTGGAAAGCAAGGAGAAGTGATGTCTCATGATGATCCAAAACCCTATATTAAAAGGCTTTAATCCCGATCCGTGTATTACGCGAGTCGAGGATACTTACTATATTGTAGTGTCATCGTTTGAGTGGCTGCCTGGAGTACGGGTGTACCAGTCCAAAGATTTGGCTCATTGGGAGCACTGCACGGATATTTTGACTGATCAGGTTGACTTGAGGGGGAACCCAAAAAATTGCAGCATTTGGGCACCGCAATTGAGCTACGCGGATAACCTATTTTATCTACTCTATACGGATGTGAAAAGCACCAAGCGTCCGTTCAAGGACGTTCATAATTTTGTGATAACAGCGCCTACGATTCACGGGCCGTGGTCGGAACCCGTTTATCTGAATAGTAGTGGATTTGATCCGTCTTTATTTCATGATGAGGATGGACGCAAATGGCTATTGAACGCCTTATGGGATTACCGCATGTTGGAAAGCAATAAGTCTTCAGGTATCGTCATGCAGGAGTATGACAGCAGTCAACAGCGGCTTGTTGGCGAGCCTGTTAAAATTTTTGATTGCACTCCATTGAAGAAGACAGAAGCGCCTCACATCTACAGGCAGAACGGTTATTACTATCTTATTACAGCGGAAGGTGGAACAGGTACGGGGCATGCAGTTACCGTAGCACGCTCCAAGCAAATATCCGGCCCGTATGAAGTGGACCCGCATAATCCGATGCTTACATCTCGTGATCAGCTGAATTTCCCGTTACAATGCGCAGGACATGGCAGTCTTGTGCAAACACCTGACGGAGAATGGTATATGGCCCATTTATGCACACGTCCAGTGGAGGGGAAATACGCCATTTTAGGGCGCGAGACAGCGTTGCAACAAGTCTATTGGAATGATGAAGGCTGGCTGCGATTAACCGCCGGGGGCCATACACCTCAATTGGAGGTGCCTGCGCCTCAAGGGACAGTTTCGATTAAGCAAGAGCAGCAGGAGTATATTTTCGAAGACTTTTTCGAGGGCCCCACAATTGATAAATCGTGGAACACATTGCGTATCCTGGCGGACGATAGCTGGTGTTCATTAAGTCAGCGCCCAGGCTACCTTCGAATTCATGCTGGAGAATCCATACAAAGTCTATTCAAGCACCACATGCTTGCCATTCGGCAAACGGATCATCATTTTCGGGTAGAAACAGCACTGGAGTATCAGCCAACAAGCTATTTGCAAATGGCGGGACTTTTGCTGTATCTCAATGAAGAGGACTATTTGTATACGTATGTCAGCTATGAAGAGGGAGTGGGAAAAGTGCTGCGCATGATGCGCTGTGAAGCTAATTCATTTACGTTAGTTCCGCAAGTGATTGCACTTCAGAATGATCTTCCTGTACATTTGGCTGTAGAGGTCCATGCCTCCTATGCACAATTTTATTATGGAGTCGGAGATGAGCCTTCCTGGAAGCGACTTTTTGAAATACAGGATATCAGCTTTTTGTCGGGAGGATTTACAGGGAATTTTGTAGGTATTGCTGCTCATGATATGCAACAATTCCAAGGGAGCTACGCTGACTTTTCCCATTTCTTATACTATGGTAAGGACCATCTCTCCTCATAAAAAATATAATACTGACTATATTGCAAGCACCTTAATCGGTGCTTTTTTCTTTTACAGGTTACCTTTTTACATTATAATCTCGCAAAATCTCCAAAAAAGCAGTGGTTGCTTTCGTCTCAAATACCGCAGAAGGGGTCAGAAAGGAGAATTTCCGAATGAACGGGAGATTGAGAATATCCAATACTTCTAATGTTCCCAAAGCAAGTTCCTTCTGAATGACCCATTGGGACAGCAAAGAAATCCCCAAGCCTGCTTCTACAGACTCTTTGATGATCTGTGTACTGCCAAAATTCATCATATGAGAAGGATAAAATCGAAGCTGTGCAAACATCTTTTCAGCCGCCTCCCGGGTTCCAGAGCCTTCTTCCCGCAGAATCCAGATGTCATCATGCAGCTCATTTATATCCACTTGAGATGTACCGGCCAAACGATGATTTTGCGGAACGACAATAACCATTTCATCATCGGCGAAGGATTCAATGTGTAAATGGTCATGCTGAAATTCTCCTTCGATAATGCCCACATCCAGTTGATTATGAATTACGAGCTTTTCAATTTCCAATGTATTGCCGATGGTAATAGAGGGCTGAATGAGCGGGTACTGGATTCTCATTTGCGCAATTACATGGGGTAGTACATATTCACCATACGTGTAGCTTGCACCAATAGACAGGTTACCCTTTGCCGTATGCATTAGTTCGTCCACCAAGTACTGCATACGTGTATGGAGTCGGATAATCTCCTGGGCATGATGATACACAATTTCACCTGCTTTAGTTAAGCGCACATATTTATTACTTCGCTCCAGGAGCCGGGTTCCTACACTGCGTTCCAGTGTTTGAATATATTGACTTACCGCAGGCTGGGTCATATGTAGTGCCTCAGCAGCTCGTGTGAAGTTTTGTTTCTCCGCAACCCTAACAAAGACGATTAAAGATTGATCCAAAGTCAATTCCTCCAAATTTATCATGCATATTTACTTATCATCATTATTATAATGATTTATTTTTCTTATGACAAAATACATATTAAGCTGTATGCATGTAGAATTGGAGGGAATCAGCATGAAGAGTCATATTCAACACGTCAAATTTTTATTGAACAGGGGTCGATTATTTCAGTTTTTATTTGGCATTGTGCTAACGATGATCTTTGCACTGGCAGGATACGTCCTGAACGAAGTGCCGGGCTTTCATTATGTAGGTCCATTGGCATGTGCAATGTTTCTCGCTATACTATACCGACAGTTGTGGGGGTACCCTGAAGCTGTACGCTCAGGAATTGAATTTTCAGCCAAGAAAATACTGCGCGGAGCTATTGTATTATATGGATTGAAGCTAAATATGGATGATGTTATTCATCATGGGCTGGGTTTGCTTATGCGCGATGTAGGCACTGTGGTATTTGCCATTTTGTTTACGGTTTGGCTCGCCAAACGATTTAAGGCAGATGCTTCGATTTCGCTTCTTCTCGGGATTGGAACCGGAGTTTGTGGTGCAGCAGCTATTGCAGCTGTTTCTCCTATATTGAAGTCCGACGATGAGGATACAGCTATAGGTGTCGGACTCATTGCCTTGGTTGGCACGGTATTTGCCATTTTGTTTACAGTGCTTCGGCCTTGGCTTCCTCTGACAGATATACAGTATGGAATCTGGTCAGGCATCAGTTTACATGAAATTGCACATGTGGCCTTAGCGGCAGCACCTGCTGGACAGGATGCTCTTGCCATGGGTTTATTAGCCAAATTGGGGCGTGTCTTCTTACTCATACCGCTTAGCTTTATTTTAATGTATTGGATGAAACGAACCGGAAAGATTCGTACAGGTACTAAAGTAGAGTTCCCCTGGTTCCTCATGGGCTTTATTGCGGCAAGTATTTTGGGAAGTTATGTTTTTGGAAAATATATTGTAGTTTCACCTAGTCTAATGAACGAACTTTCTCAGCTTACTACCTTTATGTTAACGATGGCTATGGTAGGCATGGGGCTAAATGTGAGCTTTAAGACTTTGCGAGAGAAAGCAATGCTGCCCTTACTGGTACTATCTGTTACTTCGATTATTCTTGTAGGACTAACATTTTTAACCGTATGAATAACTGGAATAAGCTCTGCTTGCGTATAGCTGGCAGAGCTTTTTAGTGCTTTCGTATTATAAGGCTGAAATATATAATGAATGAATCGTAACTTTTTACATAGGAGTCGCGTCTATCAAAATGGAGGCTTTAGAGGGGCATAGAATGTAAAATTTACATAGTGAAAAATTAGAGATTGGTAGGGTACATATGAAGAAAATTTGTTTATTTGCTTTTTTGTTTCTGTTTCTATTAGCATTTCCAAGAGAAAGTCACGCTGCGTCTTCAAACTCACATATTCAGCTGGATGGTAAAGATATAAGTGTCAGCAAGGGGGTGCAGATCCAGGAAGTAAAGGGCAATGTGCTGGTTCCACTTCGTCTTATTGTAGAAGAATTGGGTTATAGTGTGAATTGGGAGTCCAAGACAGGGACTATAACTATACATAAAGAAAATCTTAACCTGAGCCTTCAGGTCAACAATCCCATTGCCTCGGTCAATGATCAACCGATGGGGTTGGCTGTAGCTCCTTTGCTTAACGGGGGGACGACTTATGTTCCGCTTCGCTTTGTATCTGAACAGACAGGAGTGGAAGTGGTCTGGAACAACGAACTTAAAACCGTATTCTTGACGACTCCGCCTGCTTCAAGCGGAAATAGCGTGACCACCCGTGATCACTCTGCTACTCAAGCTGCAAGCGATGCTATAGAGAGTGAGCGTACGGCTGTAAACCAAATTCGCTTCAACAATCACCAATTGACGATAACGGTGGCTGGAAAAGTAAGCCCCAAAGTCACCAAGTTAACTCAACCAGATCGTATTGTTGTAGATATACCTGATTCGAAGTTTGGTGAGGAATTTCCAGCCTCACAATCAATTAACAATGGTGGACAAGGAAGCTTTCCAGTCACAGAAGATCTAGATGTTTCCAAGGTAAGATACTCCATGTTTAGTACAAACCCAGCCTCGGTACGTATTGTGGTTGATCTTGATCACAGCACACCCTTTCATCTTATTAATGCAGATGATGGTAAAGTGATCGTAGCGTTGGATCAGGCAACGGAGGAGTCAGCATCTACCGATACTGTTATATCTACTATACCTGTTGAGCCTACGATTTCTTCTGACGGACACGCGCAGGGGATTGACGTCTCGCACCATAATGGCAATATTGATTGGCAGCAAGTGGCGGCGGCAGGCAAGACATTTGCTTTTATTAAAGCTACAGAGGGCACCAAGTATCAAGATAATCAATTTTTAGCAAATGTTCAGGGGGCCAGAGATGCTAACATCCTGGTTGGCGCTTACCACTTTTTGAACGCAACTACCGTGGATGGAGCTCGCCAGGAAGCAGCTAATTTTGCTAGGGCTATAGATTCAGCAGGAGGAAGGCTAGATCTGCCCCCTGTGATGGATTATGAAAATAATCCCAAAGGTCTTACTTCCGCACAGATCAGTGAAGTGGCTCATGCATTTTTGGATGAAATGGAGAAGCTTACCGGGCGTGAGCCGATCGTATACACGGGAAACGTCTTTGCTTCCAAGTTTGATCCTACGTTTTCTATGTATAAATTGTGGGTAGCGCGATACAGCACTACGCAAAAGCCGACCGCAGTTCCAGCTTGGAATAGCTGGTGGGCTTGGCAGTACAGTAGTACAGGCAGTGTTCCAGGTATTAGCGGCCAAGTCGATCTAGATGAGTACAATGGAACGATAGATGAACTTCGTGCTTCATTGGCAGGCTCGCTTGATTAGCAGGTTCATGTCATGATTAATCCTCGCGAATCCGAATTAGGATCTGCGAGGATTTTTAATGTCTGATTTGGTTAGCCAGGCATGATCCATACGATTTCGCTGATTCGAACAAAGAATTTTTTACCGTATACATCCAAGATGACATGGTCAGGCTTACTATCTACTACACATCCATCAATTCTGCCACGTGTTGTTTCAAGTACAACGTACTTGCCGATCATCGATTTTAATGTTTCTACGACATACGGATCTACGGGGTGTACCACGACATGGTGGGAGGTAGGATGGTGAGGAAAAGGTTGGTTAACGTTATAATTGAACATTTGATTTGAATTCAATTGCTTCACTCCTTCAGGATTAGTTGTGATATCCTATGCTCCTGCCTAGAAAAGGTGTAGGCTAATGCCCATCAGCGAGAATATTCATAACATTGCCAAAAAGCCCGGTCCATAGGAAAGCTCAATACATAAGCTATGTTGTACCTTGAATTGAAGGAGGCAATGATCCATGAGTGAATGTGAAAGAGGTTGCGGTGGCGGTTCAGTAGGGGGCTACCCAGGCGTTTGGACATCGACAGGAGCTATTCTGGTGCTGTTCATTCTGCTCGTTATCATTACAAAGTCTTTGTGGGTCTAAATTGAATTGAGTTAGCTTAACCCCCCATTGGGATATAACCGATGGGGGGTTAAGTGTTTTAGAGAATGGATCGTATGATAAAACACCCCAAATAACAGCGTACAAGCCCTACACAAACTGTGCCGGGCTGGGCAGCTGTCACATGAGGTGCTTTGGCATCTATAGACAGGAACGGGCAATGGATTGAGGACTAAATTAAAGCAATCGCCAACAGGGTGAACAGGCTTAAAGTTAAGATTTGATTACCGTACCCGTAAGGATAAAAGGCAGACGTTTGTACACGTCCATTCCGTTCAGTTTTTAAGTACACATTATTACGATCCACATCTGTAATGGTTCCTTCGTACTGTTTTCCATCAATGGTGAGAATACGCACCCTTTTATTCATACAGTTTAAACAGTTGTAGTAAGCGTCCATTCAATCACCCCCTCTTATACACATTGGCATTTTATGAGAGAGAAAGCCTTATGGTAACGGCGAACATACAGGGAAGGGGGATTCCGTCGTACTTAAGGTCTGACTAGGGTTAATCTTGCTCTTGATAGGGATTAAAGGAAAAGCCAGGATATCCATGGGTATAGGTATAACCTCTTTGGGGGGCGACCTGACGATGTGATGAAGTATCGGTTAGCCTTACATGAATCCCTGGTTTTCGAGGTGGCTGTAGTTTACAGTCATTGGAAGGACCGATGATGATAGGTTTTTTTATAGGGGCGAGCGCTTCCTGGACCTTTTTCTCATCCAGACAGTAAGTATGAGCCATAATGTTACTTGGCGTGAGCCGCAAAACATCGGAGCCCAAAATGAATTCAGGGACTGGAGCGTTAAAAATCGCCAACAAGTGAGTGTTGTCCACCGTGGCGACTAGATAGTGCCACCATCCCTGAGGGACGTTAGCCACCTGTCCAGGTGTAATCGGAAAATGTCGTAACTCGCGGGTAAAAGGATTAATCAGTGACACGGTCACTGCTCCAGAGATACAGTATATTAGTTCTGTGGCATTTTGATGGTAGTGAGGCTCTACAACATTAGCAGTGCTGAGACGGATATCCAGTAGCGATACATTTGCTAATGTATTCAGCTGCTGGATCGACAGCTCGTTGATTGAGTTCTGAGCATCTTTCTGAAACAAAATATTGTCGCTTAAATCATAGGTGAACTGTACAGTGGGAGAGGTGTAATCCATATATGAATTCACGTGTTCTTTCCTGCCTTTCTGTTACTCGAAATGAATGATCGTACGCTACTCTATGCATTCGCCCATATATATGTGCACAAAAATGTGGTTTAAAAAAGCAGATGTCAGGTTCAGGTCCTGGGTAGATTGAATCGAAAAATAGCGAAAAAAGTCACGTATTCAAGTGTAGTCAAAATGTGATCTATTGCTTCTCATACACGTCATCCCTTGCTGGATAGTGTTTTATTGATTTGGGTATTCTTAGGACCAGAGCCGGATGATACGTAAATGCGGCTTGTGGTATACTGCAACGGACGTGTGAAAGCATGATTGTCCCATTCCGTATGTAGCCACGCGTCATTTCTGCAGCTAGGCATAAGTTATGTCATAAGAAACATCATCGGATAAACGTCCCTGAGTTGTACAGGCCGGAATGGTTGCACCGGACAGAACATGAAAGAGGAGGTTGTCTGGAATATGAAAAAATTATCTATTTTAATCCTGTCCTGCGCATGCATGTTAGGTACTGTATTATCAGTCGCACCAGGACAAGCACAGGCACAATCGTCAGCTTTAAAGAAAGGGATTCAAAGCGAACGAGTGCTGGAGCTTCAACAGCAGCTTCATTCACTCGGTTACTTCAAAGCTGGTTTTACGGGATACTATGGCTCTTTGACCAGCAAAGCGGTGGCTCGTTTTCAGAGGGATCACGGTCTGGCGCCTGACGGTATTGCCGGAGCGGCAACACAGGCCAAACTCAATTCGTTCGGAAAGGTTCGCGTAACCGCATTGGATCAACTGGCACGGATCATTTATTCCGAGGCGCGCGGAGAATCGTTTGAAGGACAAGTAGCTGTCGGCGCTGTCGTATTAAACCGTGTACAGTCCGGCGAGTTTCCAAGCTCGATTCCAGACGTTATTTTACAGCCGGGTCAATTCACCGCTGTACAGGATGGTCAATACCGCTTGAAACCCAACAAGACTGCGTACCGAGCAGCCAGACAGGCACTTAATGGTGCTGACCCGACCAATGGGTCTTTGTTTTATTACAACCCAGCCATTGCCACAGCCAAATGGAGTAAAAGCCGTCCGGCTGTCATTTCGCTTGGTCGTCATACATTTACGAATTAATTCCATATGGGCATTTGTAATTTTTTCCATCCGTCAGTAGCTTCTTCTAGAAGCGGTGACGGTTTTTTGTGTATTCACAAACTTGTAATATGTTAGGGATGATGTATCTCGTTTCATATTAAAAATTCTACCTATTATTCCGATACTCTTAATAGACAAAAAATGAAATCAAAGGAGTCTTTCTAAAATGAGTCAACATCCTTATACCATCGAAGTGGATCAAGTCATTAAAACGGTACATATGGCAGTGAATGGAGTTTTTAGCCAAGAGGAGTATGACAGATTTGTAAAGGATTATATAGCCAAAACTTCAACTATTCAGGCATCGAACTTTACACTCAGGGTAGATTGCACCCAAATGGCACTTTTGGGACCAGGTGAAGTAGAGAAACTGAAGGGTTCTTTTGCACGTTATAAAGAAACTGGATTTGCCAAAATAATTTTTGTCATCAGCCTCCAGCAAACGATTATTAAAATGCAGCTTGGTCGTGTAGCACGTGAAGCAGGATTAAACAACGTAGATATTGTAGTACAATAATGCGTTGACGTATGTGTAAGGGGGAAACCTGATGAGCCATATCAGAATAAAAGCACTGGGAGTGCACCATCCGTCCCATTCGTTGGATAACGAATATTATGTTCGCCATTTTGACGAGCGGGGAAAAGATATTCGACGCTTCATGGAGCATATGGGTAGAAAACAGCGTTATATCATTGATGATCCGAACGAAAACGGTTTAACCATGGGAATTGCGGCTGCGCAAAAAGCTTTGGAACAGGCTGGTATGACAGGCTGTGACGTGGATATGATCGTGTTCTCCACTCAAGTTCCTGAGTCACTGTTTCCGATGAATGCCTTGTTTGTTCACCATGCGATTGGGGCCAGACCTGATGTGGCCGTGATGGATTCCAACGCGAATTGTGCAGGGATGACAGTCGCTGTCGATCAAGCCAGTCGGTCGATGTTATCTAATCCTGACGTGCGGACAGCGCTTATTATCGGTTCGGATTATAATTCACTCATTTCCGGTCCGGAGGATGAGATTACTTATGCGAACTATGGAGATGCTGCATGTGCGGTTATTTTGGAGCGTACAGAAGAAGACACCGGATTTATAGATTCTATGTATTTTACGGACCCAGTCAATATAGATAAAATTTTGTACCCGGCTCAGGGGTTAGCGGCAACACTCCAAAGGAATGCCCCCGGAAAATATATTCAGTGGCTTCCGTTCGATGCTAATATGGCCTTGCCTCCTACATTTGATCTGCTTGAACGCATTTTAAAAAAGAATGGGCTATCGCCTCAGGATGTACGGGCTTATTGTCTGTCTCAGTTCTCGTTAGCAAATGTATTAAAGATTCGGGATCACTTGGAGCTAGAGGATGCCCAAATGATTTATGTGGGTGATCGATATGGTTACACAGGAACCAGTAGCCCGTTCATTGCTCTACATGAAGGTATTGAATCGGGTCGTATCCGGCGCGGTGATTATGTGCTGTTCTGGACGATTGGAGCTGGGTATCAGCTGGTTGCTATGTTGTTTAAATATTAGTTATGCGAAGACCTTGCAGCTGCAAGGTCTTTTTGTGTATCACACAATGACAATTGTAATGATTTGGTTGTGTTATGTTTGATTATTTTGTAAAATTTAAACATTGAATTCATAAGGGAGAGCTTATATTGCGGCATCGGATAGCATGACAATTGTGACAGAAAACATAGCACACATTTCATAATAGGAGCTGAAGGGTCATTAAGATCGAAAATTTATTTTATGGAGAACGAATAAAGCTGGCCGCAGTCAGGGAAGAAGATGCCGAAGTGATGTTCAAATGGGGTGAGGATGCGAAGTATCTGCGAAATGTAGATACGGATTTAGCGCTTCCTTACACGTTGAAACAGATGGAGTCAGAAGGATCTCCCAGATCTAACGAGGTCTATTTTCGATTAAGAACATTGGCAGATGATGTCTTGATCGGATTTGTTGCTATCCACGGGATTGAGTGGAATAATCGCAGCGGACAACTGGCAATAGGTATAGGTAATACGGAGTACCGTTGCAAGGGCTTTGGGGCAGAAGCTGTAGGTCTCATTCTTCGTTATGCGTTTTATGAGCTCAATTTAAATCGGGTCGGCTTGGATGTGATTGAGTACAATACACAAGCGATCCGAACTTATGAGAAGGCGGGGTTCCAGCTTGAGGGTAGAGTTCGTTCCGCTGTTCTTCGTGATGGCAACAGTTATGATCGTATCATGATGGGTATCCTGTATTCTGAATGGAGCTCGACTGTTCAAGTATAATAGATACACAATTTGTTCATAAAATATTCCATAATAAGCCTTTTAATAATGTGAAAAGAGGTTTATAGTTAAGGGGTCACATGCCCAAATGGTTATTAATTTGAGTATGAGTCAAAGCTGAGGAGGAATTTACATGGCAAACGTTGTAAGATCCATCACTTCACCCAAGAAATTTATTTCTGGACAAAATCTGCTCTCGTCGTTAAATGACTATATTAAGGATTATGGCGATAAAGCCTTTGTTATCTGCGATGAGTTCATACTTGAAAGGGCCCAAAAGGAGGCAGGCGCTTCAATTGAAGCAGCTGGTAACCAAGTGGTCTTCGAGAAATTCCAATATGAATGTACAAAAGAAGAGATTGATCGTAACCGCGAATTGGTGCGTAAACATGGTTCGAACATTATCATAGGCATTGGCGGGGGAAAAACATTGGATACCGCTAAGGCAACGGCTTATTATGAAAAGCTGCCTGTTGTTATTTTCCCAACGATTGCTTCTACAGATGCTCCTTGTACCGCGCTTGCGGTTATATACAAAAAAGATGGCTCTTTTGATGAATATCTGTTCCTGCCTACTAATCCAGACGTTGTACTGGCGGATACAGGCATTCTGGCAGCAGCGCCTGCACGTTTCTTTGCAGCTGGAATCGGTGATGCACTGGCCACTTATTTTGAAGCTCGTGCTTGCTATCAGGCCAACGGGGATAACCTGGTTCTGAATAAGCCTTCCACTACAGGGCTGGGACTTGCTCGTCTTTGTTATGATACGTTGCTGGAAAATGCTGTGAAGGCCAAACGTGCTGTGGATCGTAAAGTATATACTCGTGCGGTGGAGGATACGATTGAAGCTACCATTTATCTGAGCGGTGTTGGTGCAGAATCAGGTGGATTGGCAGCAGCACACGCCATTCATAATGGTATGACGGCTGTTCCTTCGCTTCATAAAGCACAGCATGGTGAGAAAGTCACATTCGGTTTGTTAACCCAGCTAGTGCTGGAAAATGCACCGAAAGAAGAACTGGAAACCGTGATTAAACTGGTTAAGGATGTAGGCCTTCCATTGACACTTCGTGACTTGGGTGTAGAGGAATTTGTTGAGGCTGAATGGCGCCAAGTGGCTGAAGCTGCTTGTGCATCGAATGATACAATGGTCAACATGCCGTTCCCGGTTAGTCCTGCTGACGTGTACAATGCAATCATTGCAGCGAATGCAATAGCAGAATCCTATCAAGAATAGTTTCTTCCTAAATCACGAAAATGGGTTTGCAAAAACGGGTCTGTCACATCACTGGCAGACCCGTTTCGTGTACGTGCACTAACATGTGAAACGAAAGAAGGATACCAGGGACTTATATCCTATCTTGTTCTGACCGATATACATGTAACAGGGAAATTAGGTTGGTTACACAGCAGGAGGAGATTTGATGTTGGTGCATGGTAAAACACGTAGGGGCAACTTGTACATCCATATGTCCAGCGGTTTTCACAAAATTGGAGATTATCGGGAAGAATACTCTGTAGCACCGGGTGATCGGCTGATGTCTAGACTGTCCAAGCGGATCTACACCATTGTATCCGTACATCTTGGAGAAGAGGCATATGCCGATATTGATCTAGAAGAGGTTATCAGGAATAGTTAGAGAACTTTATTTGAATTTTGGTATAAAAAAGCTTTCACTTTGCTTCTAGAGCGAAGTGAAAGCTTTTTTCTTTCAGTCCAGTGATTCATGAAGAAGGTCTCGTGTAATGATATTATTTTGGTTCATAAAATGTCTGATTGCTGCTTGTGAATTGGTTGCCGACAGTTCCTTTCCCCATGTCATGGCATAGGCCCAGGCTGGCTGGTTTTGCAGCACCTTCGCACTCGGCAGAATATTACTTTCTCCGATTCCCATAGGCTTGCCTTGCGCAAGCTTTAGTAATTCGGTGTAGTAAGAGGATTTGTAATCATTGTTATAGATATCAGCTGCAAGAATATCTACCCGGTTAATACCTGGGAAGGAAAGATCATAAGGAGTGCTATATGCGTTTGGGGCATTGGGACTCCACACCCACAACAGGTTATCCAGATGATGGACATGAGTAAATCGATCATACATTAAATTCCACAACTTAGCGTAATTTTGCTTGTTTCCCCACCAAAACCAGTTGCCGTTCATTTCATGATAGGGCCTCCATAAAACAGGTACATCCGCGTCTCGTAAGGTTTTAAGGGACAGAGCCACCTCATCCAGATCGGCGATCAGTTGTTTATATTGCGGGGTACCTGGCGTGATGTAACGATTAAATTCAGCTTGAGTAATTTTTGCTTGTACGTTTTTCCACGTTTTGGGTTTGCCCGGTAGCGCCTGATGGAAGGTAACAGCTACAATTCCGCCGCCCCGACTCCACTGGATAGCACTATTCACAACATGCTGACGTTGTTCTCGTAGGGCCGTAAGAGACTGATTGGCTAATCCTCCAAACTCATAGCCGTGAAGCCCTGCGTATTGTCCGCTGATTTGTTGTAGCTTGTTATTTTGTTCATCCGGTGCCTCTAAGTAATCATGCTGCCCGGAAATTAGCATACCATCCGGTACATTAGATAGGTAGGCAAGTAATTGCTTGGCTTTGGCAGAGGCCTGAACATTAATTGGCGGGGCGGCATCGGCAACAATGAACGATTGCTGAGAGCCGCTGAAGAGTAAAACAAGCATTAGCAGTAGCACCCTCTGTAACCAAAAGCGTGTTGAGTGAGATTTCATGGCGCTCCTCCTTTGATGCTGGTAATGGGGTTAGTATTTTTCTTTTTGTTTTCTAAGCTGTATGTAGGCGCTAATCATGATCACTACTAGACTAATCATGGTCCACCCATTGAGTTCCTGCAAGTGTATCCGGTTGTCCCACACAAGTAAGCCTGATATAAAGACAAGCAAACCCACTGTAAGGTACATTTTGGTTTGTGCTGGACGCTTGGTACGTTTAGAAACCCAATGTATGATGCCTAGAATAAGGGCTGCCTGAAATAAAAATATACCCATTATCATTAAACTAGCTATAAAAATAGGGGACATCCGTTTCCTCCTCCTAGATCTACAAACAGAATATGCAGGTTTTAAGCGGATGTGGATTCTTGGATGTAAGTTTCATTATAAATGGAGTAACCAGTTGCGCCCTGATACGATCCTGAACAAGTTGACTAAATTATACCATAACTACCGTCCTGCAATGAAAGGCGTCTAAATACCCACTCTTCCTTAATTCGTCATCATACTTTATATTCAGTGAAATATCGACATGTTGGTTTGTACACTACATACATATGAAGCTTCATTCGGAAGTTGCATTGAATTATAGGCATAATTGCAACGCGAAATCGACGGAAAAGTTTGGTATGATTAAAGTGGATTGCAAAGGAGGCCTTCATATGAATGAACCATTTTCTAGTCCGGTAGATGCTGAGGGAACCAAAGCAAACTTTGATGCCAATCAGCGGAAGCTTCACTCTGAGGGAGCTTCAAGCCTTTGGCGTCAGGTCAGTAATCTGCTTATTCTGGTTGGCGTAATTGCATTAATTATTATTATAGGTCGATTACTATAATGAGATGACTGAAAAGTAAGAAAGTTTAGGACGTGATACGTTGTTAAAGGCAGCTTTACTTTTTATTTTGGCAGGCATCGCTGAAATCGGAGGTGGATATCTGATCTGGCAATGGCTGCGAGAAGGCAAGACATGGTATGTCGGACTTTGCGGCGGAGTGATTTTAGCTGTCTATGGAGTCATTGCTACCTTTCAGGTTTTCTCCTCTTTTGGGCGTGTATATGCAGCGTACGGAGGTGTCTTTATTGTTCTTTCCATTGCATGGGGCTGGTGGATTGATAAAAAGACACCCGACTTGTACGATTTCATTGGTGGATTGATTTGTTTGGTCGGTATAGCTGTAATCCTGTTTCCGCGATCAGGATGATAGGACGAAAAACCCTTTTTTTATTTTTAAAAACATGACTATAGGTCTACAAAAACAAGCTTCATATTCCGAAATAGAACTTAAGGAGGGGGTTCTATGAACTGGAATCAAATGAAGCTTAGATTGAAATTTGGCAGTACCATGCCAAAGAATGAAGGTAATTTCTCTTTTGGTATCATGTGTGGACTCTTAATCAGCATCGTGCTGTGGATCTCGATCATTGGCTGGATCATGCTGATCTTTAAGTGATTTTACGAAATCGCTGTACATATCAAAACAAATGCATTAAGGGCTACTTTAAACCTATGTCCTATTACCCACGCTTTATTTTGTGAAATCGTTACGTAACTTGTCTATCCCGCGACCTATGGCTTCATCAATCATATCGGTAGCAGCAGGTGTATCTGCATCAGTGTCAGGAATGCGATTAAATCCTGGCTCGCGCTTGTCCAGGGATTGTTTATGTTCAATTTGATCGTCAGTACGATTCTTTTCAGAGTTATTATCTCTCATAGCACATCACAGCTCCTTTTATTAGGTACATCAGCTTCTATACTTTACATAAACGTTTGTACTCCAGACTAAACGTTGATAAAAATAAAACCGGGGGGGAGTAATCCCGCCCGGCACTTCCCAAACAACTAGCGATGCTCAATCAGATCAATCGCTCCCAGAACAACATGAGCCAGTCCGAAACCGAGAATGCCTGTAGCTGCAAGTTTGTACTTACTGCTCAGCAACACAGCGCCTGAAGCCGATACTACCGTTCCAAGAACAGCTGGAATCATACCTTCACGCATTCGTAACACCCCTTCTGGTAGTTTGGAAAGACGTTTATTAGTGTAATTCAAATGTGCATAAGTTATACAAAAAGAAATTTTATTATTTTTTTTAAAAAAAACTTTACAATCCGATGAAATTATCGTATTATATGTTGGTGCCCGGTTGAACGACATTTACATAGCGAGAACACTTCTTAATAAGTAAGCTTCTCAGATACTTGTAAGACAAGAACAAGTAAGTGTAAAATAGCGTTCCTAAGATTATGCCGGGGTGGCGGAATTGGCAGACGCACAGGACTTAAAATCCTGCGGTAGGTGACTACCGTACCGGTTCGATCCCGGTCCTCGGCATACTAGTTTTGTTGCAAAAAACCCTTGATACTCAAGGGTTTTTTGATTTTTTAGGGGTTGAGATCTAAAACCCATATCACAAGGGGCGAGCGACTTTTCTACTTTTGGGGACGGATTGGGGACGAACTTTTGGATCGAAGATGTCAAGGTGCGCTGTCGTTTTACGACTGAGCTTCTTGCTGACGTGAGCATAGTTATCTGAAGTCACCTGAGATGTGGAGTGGAATGTCGCGATCGATGTTGAAGCTCCTTGATGGATGTTCCCTGACCCAGCAAATATGTTGCATTTGTATGGCGGAGACCATGAAGTGATGCATTACGGAAATCGTTCCCCTCACACTAGTTTTTCCACTGCTGGGACGGCGTTTTATGGTAATAGGTTTCCCTGTACCTGAGTGAAAAATAAACTTCCGATCCCCGCCTTTCCATATCCCATTTGCCTTTGGCTCAAACCTTAGTTTACACATGTTTTTAACATGGACGACCAGTTCCTCCATATACCATTAAGGCATATCTACATAATCGTTAGGTGCTTTATTCTTAGTATCTGTAATGTCCGCCTGGCCATTTTTGGTGCTTGAAATGCTCTCGTCAATCCTCAATCTGCTGTTTTCAAAATCGCAATCGTCTTCGTCTAAAGCAATTAACTCACCGCGTCGGAATCCTCCCATTATCGCTCCTAAGAAAAAGAGTTTCCATTTAGAGTCTGTATAAAGTAACTTATCAATTACCTCGACTGCCTCATCTTCTTCAAAGTAATTTTTGCGGTCTTTCCTGGCCTTTTTATCCTCTTTGCTAATTTGTGAACGTTTAACGCCTCCCGGGGGATTTTTGATCAGTACACGCCATTCTGTAGCTCGTTGGAATATGCTATCTGTTACATCGTAAGCATACTGGATTGTACGCGATGCAAGAGTAGACTTTTTATCTTTTTTATCAACACGGGCGCCAGGCTTTCTCATATCAGCGAACAATTTCACTAAAATCATGATTGTAACTTCATCAATAGGCATATGGCCAATTTTCGGCAGAACGTGATTGTTGATTTTGGAGCAGTGAGATTCCAAAGTGGTTCCGTTCTTTAATTCTATTACGGCGTACTTCGGAACCCACTCATTTTCAATCATACAGCAAGGTATCAGCATAAAGGCAGAGAGCGTTGCGGTATAATCATTAATTCAAAACCACTAAAAAGGATCTACCCAGTTATTCGGATGAGCCTTTTTTGTCATTGAAGGAATTATCACACCATTCACCGAATGAATGATCGAGGTGATCAACATGAACTAACATATTTTGTTTACAAAATCATCCGAATAATTATGCTGACAACAACACATAAGGAAGCACTGTTGTGCAATCCGAAAGCATTGGCAACACCCCACTAGCTAAGCTAGTGGGGTGTTGTTGCATTTCTACAATTAAATTCAATAAATAAAATTCAAAAATATGTGTTAAAATTTCGAGTGTGAAAAAAGAACATAATTGTATAATAATTCAATTTATACTATTATTGTAAATATTGGTTGGCCAACCATACTTGTTAAAAATAAAACATAGAGGTGCTAACTTGAAGAGAATAGCTAAGTATTTTTCCGCAATTTTATCCGTTATTTTATTATTTAATATTTTTGGTTTGACTGCAACTTCAGCTTCAGCTGAAGAAATCACTCATCAGTCTGAAGAAGTTACTGAAGAATATGACAGACAGTTGGATAAAGTGTATGAAGAATACAAGGAAAATCAGTCTGGCATTCAATCTGAATTTAGTCAAAATCATATTACTCCGTTTGCAGCTCAACCAGCATCAATTGGTCATATAATTAAGTTTACAATACAACAACTTTTCAAACGGTAAGGACACTATTAATTACCGAGTAAATGTGAAAAAGCGTTGGTTTAAGTCTATGTGGAATTTTAAATAAAGAGGAGAAAACAATGGCTCTTCTTAAAGACAAAAATGAAGAAGGAACATGGGTTGAATTTACATTCAAATATCATATCCCGGGTGAACGTGAAGGGTGTCAGCTCAATTTCAAATACTTTAAAACAAATAGAAAGGTATATGATTTGGATTTTGGGTGGACAAATATCACACTTAAGAATTATATTGAAGCAACCTCGCAATTTCCCGTAGAAAGTTTGAATGGATTCTACTCCTCATTCGAGAAAGACCTTTATGAGTTAAGCTGGGAAGAACTTGACTCGGGTACTCTATATCAGCTGAATTTTTACGGTTCCCAACAAGACTTCTGCCTTTTTGCTACTAAAGAAGCAATAAGACAGTTTGGCGCCGATTTACAGACGGATTGGGATCTGGCTCCGTTGCATTAAACTTAAAATTAAGGCTCGCTGGATAAGTGGCGAGTCTTTTTCTGTCGTTAAAGGAATACTACACCAATCCAGCAAATGCCTATTCTGAGGTGAATAGCATGAACCATACATATAAAGTGTTAAAGTCGGATATAGAACTATTCGCTGTTGCATTAAGCCATTAAGGGTATACGTTGTTCAGTGAAGGTAATGGCTTGTGGGAAAGCAGTCGGATTATCATACCAGAACACAAGGAAGCGTACTTAAAACTCATGAAAGACCGTCAGCGGGGAGGCAAGCCGGAACTTGACAATCAGGAAGCCCAGTTGATCGAGCAAGCGCTTATAGAGCTCTACAACACATGTCAGCCTATAACATTGGTGGTTTTTAGCCCATTCGATGACGAAGAACGCACAGGTGTAATCACGTCTATAAATACTGCTCGTAGGGAAGTAAAACTGTTTCGTGGCGAGGATAATTTTAGTTTGATCGAGTTGGAGGGTATCATTTCAGCAAGTATCTAGCAAAAATCTAAAAGGAGTAAATATTCTACTGACGTTATCCAACAAACAAGAAATGTTTTCAACCCCTTACCTGCGACAATCCAAGTCGAAGTCTTTCGAGGAGCATTTGATGCTAGTGTTTTAGCTAATTAACTAAAAAAGAAAAATCCTATATGTGGCTGGAAAGTTAACAAAAGAGGCAGGGGGATCCCTGCCTTCGGAGTTTTATAATTCTACGTCTGAGAAAAGCGGAGTGGACAAATAACGCTCACCTGTATCAGGTAATATGACCACGATCATCTTGCCTTTGTTTTCTGGAAGTTTCGCAATTTGTGTTGCTGCATAAACCGCAGCCCCAGAAGAAATACCAACAAGCAGCCCTTCTGTTTTGGCAAGCAGGCGTGCAGTTTCAAACGCATCTTCGTTTTTAACTTTGAAAACCTCATCCACATATTCTTCATTAAAGTTATTTGGAATGAAACCAGCACCGAGTCCTTGTAGTTGATGTGAACCTGGAGTACCGCCAGACAGCACTGGTGAATCGAACGGTTCGACGGCTATCACTTTTACAGAAGGTTTTCGTTCCTTTAATAACTGGCCAACGCCCGAAATAGTTCCACCTGTACCTACGCCCGCGATAAAAATATCTACACCGCCGTCCGTATCATGCCAGATTTCCACAGCTGTAGTTTTGCGATGAATTTCTGGATTGGCAGGATTGCTAAACTGCTGTGGTATGAAAGAGTTTGGTGTTTCGGCAGCCAAGAGCTCAGCACGCTTGATAGCGCCTTTCATCCCCTCGGATCCCGGTGTTAACACAAGCTCAGCACCGAACGCAGTCAAAAGCTTGCGACGTTCGATACTAAACGTTTCAGGAAGTGTAATTATAAGTTTATATCCAAGAGCCGCAGCTGCAAATGCAAGTCCGATTCCAGTATTGCCACTTGTTGGTTCAATAATAACGGAGTCTTTATTGATTAAGCCTTTCTCCTCAGCGTCTTTAATCATAGCATATCCAATGCGGTCCTTAACGCTACCAGCCGGATTGAAATATTCCAACTTTGCTACCACGTTTGCCTCAATATTTTGGATTTGGCTGTAGTTCAACAGTGCTAGCAAAGGAGTATTTCCAATTAATTCAGTCAACTTTTGGTGAATTTTAGTCAAAATTATCCCTCCAAACAATTAATTCATATCTACTTACTGTGACATACATATTATCATGAATTTTTTTTCATAACCATGTCCTGTTAATTCATAGTGAGGAGCAGGAACGGATGGAACAGTTTAAGCCTAAGGTGCTATTCATAAAAAAATAGACCAAGTTTATTCAGAACCAAGAGAGTCATTAAGAATGTATACGGTGTATCATTTTTTAATTTCAGAATAATTATCACGGTTCATAATAAACTGGCTTTTTCCCAGGATTTTGTATTTAATAGAAGGCAAAAAGAGCAGTAAGGAATTAATCCTTCTGCTCTTTTTATTGGGGACAGACTCTAGTGTTTTGTATAGATTACAGTCCAAATGAGAACATATACGAACACATAAAAGCCTTGAGAATACTGGCTTGTGGAACTGTGTGCGACTACAGTGTATTAAAAACTCATAACTTAAAATCCTGCGATAGGTGATTACCGTACCGGTTCAATCCTGGTCCTCGGCATTTCATGTTTTATCTCGATCTCATCAGTGTTAATCAGATGAAAATAACGCTAGGTCCTGTGTAGCTGTAATGGAGCAATCCGTAGGTACACAGGACCAACGAAGCGCCTTACCGTTAGTATGCGGAGGAGGCGTTGTTATTTTGGTAAATTACATGCTATAAAAATCCAGTTTAGTTTTGTGTTTTGTAAGGATAATTATGCCACCAAGTGATTTGTTATCTTAATCTGGATATTGATACATCATCCAAAAGAATGGTGGCAAAAGCATCCTGCGCTGTAACACGGAACACTAAATCTCTAGAGACTGTCCCCGAATTCCCTGAGATTGAGAAGGTACGGGAGACTCTCTCATATTGTGATGAAGGTAGCGAGTTTAGCTGAATTGTGTAGGTTTGCTCTCCTAGACTAATTTGAAGCCGACCGCCAAAAGGCCTGATCAAATTACGTACCCAGAAGGTCACACGGTATCTTCTTCCTCTACTCAGATCGGAAATCGTTTGTCTAAGCGAGACGCTGTGCCCCGGGTTAGCTGAGATTCTGACGGCTTGATTGCCACTGTGCGGGTTGGTTCTGGTAATAAAGATTTGACCTGTCACGTTGCTGACGTTTGCAATCCAAGGTGTCAAATCTTGATCTTCAAAGCCACCGTTTCTAACAACAGCCTGGGTAGGCAAAATTTTTTTCTTCTTCAATGTGTGAGATTGTATAGGGGATCTATTCATCCCTCTACGGACAGTAGTTGTACTTTTTCCAGCTTTTTTAGGTTTCATTTAAACAACTCTCTTTCCGTAAAAAATGTATTTTGTATTAGTAGTTTATGAAAGTGTGAATAATAGTGTTCATATTAAGAGAAACCAAAAATACCGTCGTAGGGCGGTATTTTTTTGGTTACGTAATACTGGGCCTTACGACCTTTTCAGTGCAGCTTTTTCGACTTTATAGTGCAAAATCTTGTAACAGAGAGTCAAAGCCCTTCTATTGCATAAGTTGCTATAATCGTTGGTACAGCAACTTTTTACAGAGAGACCATCGGAGACAAGAATGATCCCGAAAAGCGCAGGAATGCTTGTTATTCAGGGACTCTTAGTAAAGATTGCAGCATAGGAAACGCGTAGTGATGCAGATCAATTCAGCCGCATTTGAACAGTGAATTTTACGCACAAATTTTGATTTGGCCATGGAAGGTGGGTTCAGTAAAGCTGATATGAGTCTGACATACCATATGGAACAGTTAAGAGTCCGTTTTATGAATTTTATTAACTATGTATATATTGTAATGGATAAAAAAACAGGAGACATTGCCATTGTCGATCCGTCATGGGATATATTAAAAATAGAGTCATATCTTCGACAGTTGAATGGTAATCTAAGAGCCATTTTATTAACCCATTCACATTTAGATCATGTTAATTTGGTAAATCCGCTCCTGGAAAAGTATAGACCGCACGTATTCATGTCAATACAAGAAATTGATTATTACCATTTTAGATGTGAAAATTTACATCCTATTAAAGATGGGGACTTTATCAAACTTGGAGAAACAGAAATTATAAGTCTTCTGACCCCTGGGCATACCATGGGAAGTGTGTGCTATCTTTTATCCAATCACTTATTTACGGGGGATACCATTTTCATTGAAGGTTGTGGATTTTGTGATCCGGATGGAGGAGATCCGAAAGACTTATATCATAGCGTTCAAAAAATAAAGCGAGAGGTTGATAGCTCCATTCAAATTTATCCTGCTCATTCATATGGTAAAGCACCTGGTTTCCCACTCAGTCACCTTATGGATGAAAATATTTATTTTCAATTTACGAGTATGAAACCGTTTATTAATTTCAGAATGCGTCCCAACCAAAAAGGTCTATCCAATTTCAAATGAGTTGGTAAAAAGGGTGAGTTCTAAAGGGGGATAGGGCATCCACCCCCCTAAAGATAGACTGGGGTGTTGCCAAAATGGCAATTGACACTGTTTGGGCAGAGGATTATAATGGAAATATACTATTCCATTTATATGATTATATGAAAAATAAAGGAACTTGTTTGCGGTTAATCGCTGGCGGGTCACGTTAACCACTGATGAGGGACATATCGTGAGAGATTGTAGCTTATCCATCAGATAAGTGAAAGGGCGAAGCTATGCATATACTGGCAGCGGACATTATAGGAGTTGATTTTGGCAGTATGTTTTGTTAGGAGATGAGCGGAGTGAATTGGTATGTGCTTTTTGTGCGAACGGGTAGGGAAGAAAGGGTTAAACAACTTTTTAATAAGTGGTTTGATTCTGAAGTTTACAAACCATTTATACCGATCCAAGAGAGACTTTTTAAAGTAGCAGGAACAGTCAAGAAAGAATTAGCACCTTTGTTCCCCAGTTATGTATTTATTGAGTCTAACTTACCTGACTTGCAGTTCGTAACAAGTACAAATTCAATGATTTATACTTCCAGTGATATCATTCGTTTATTGAGATATTCGAAGTTAGAAGCCTCCATGCGAGATTGCGAGAGACAAGTTTTAGAGAGTTTATGCAATGATAGATATTGTATAGAATGCTCAACTGGAATTATTGAAGGAGACAATATACGTATCATAGAAGGACCACTTAAAGGAAGAAGCAGCATAGTTAAGAAGATAGACAGGCATAAAAGACAGGCGGTTATTCAGTTAGAATTTATGGGTGATATCAGACTAGTGAACGTAGCTTTAGAAATTATTAGTAAAGTTTAAATAGAACAATTGTGAGAATATTTTTCTCCATGTGGAAGCTTTCAGAGCCCTTAAGGGATTTGAAGGTTTTTTTGGTTTGGGCTTGCCTGTTCATAGGGGGATATGCATGTGGTCTTGTATACGGAACAGCTCATATTGACGCGGGAAGATACTGTGATGAAGGCGGCTGTAAGTTTTGTACATGCAGTTTGTCATGCCGGTGCTTCTCTCGATCCAGAGATTTTTCATTCAGATGAATGTAGCTACTTTGAGAGCCTGCTATTCCAGCGCCGAAAATCCAACTTTCTGCTCGGCAGGCTAAGTGCTAAACAAGCAGCATCGTTGCTGTTGAGTGAGTCGAACCTGAGCAACATAAGCGTGGAGACAGGTGTTTTCGGCCAGCCCTTGCTTCGAACTACCGGCGCCCCTGGATACCAAGTGAGCATCGCCCACTGTGATGATATTGGGACCGCTGTTGTTTTTCCAGAAGCGCATCCTATGGGGATTGATATTGAGAGAATAAGTCCTAACCGAAATAAGACCATGGAAAGCCAGTTGACGATGGAAGAAAGAGAAAGAATCGCAGCCGTTCGGGGAGTAGAGGAGTACTCTGTTTTATTGACGGTTTCTTGGACGGTAAAGGAGGCGATTTCGAAAATATTGCGCACCGGTTTTACAGCATCATTGCAAGTGCTTGAAATTAACGAGATCAGATTTAAAAGTGGATGCTTTCAGAGTACATTTTCGCACTTTCCACAATATGCTGCCCAGTCGTATCGGTTGGGGAACTACATCTTTACTATTGTAGCGCCAAGGAAGACGGAATGGAGTATGAATATGTCTCGATTGTATGAGCAATTTAATTCGATTTTTCATCCAAGCTGTTTGTAGATAATCCAATTTTAGGAGGGTAAACATGCGTAAAGAAGAAGTGTTTGAACTCGTTAAAGGTTGTATTTGTGAAGTGCTCCCGGAATTAAATGATCACCAGTTCCAGTATGACGATCGCTTGGTAGATTTGGGTGCGGATTCGGTAGATCGAGCCGAAATTGTAATGAAGACTATGGAAGCATTATCTCTTAATATCCCGCGCGTTGAGTTATCTGGCGTGAAAAATATAGGAGAATTGGCAGATGCGCTCTATGCCAAATTATAAACAGCCTGAGTTAGTTATTACGGGCATTGGTGTTACTTCGGCGATTGGTCAGGGGAAGACGGCCTTTGCTTCGGCATTATTCAAAGGGCAACATGCATTTGGAGTTATGCAACGTCCCGGCAGAGAAGGAGAAGCTTCATTTATAGGTGCGGAGCTACCATCTCTATCTTATCCGGAGTCCATATCCAAACGAATGTTACGAACCGCATCATTTTCAGGACAGGTGGCAATGGTTACCCTTCAAGAAGCCTGGGATGATGCTAAATTGGATCACGTCGACCCTAGCCGCATTGGGCTCGTGATTGGAGGATCTAATTTTCAGCAACGGGAATTATTTCAGACCTATGAGGCTTATCGGGAAAAAATGAACTTTGTACCTCCAACCTATGGGCTTTCCTTTATGGATACTGATTTATGCGGACTATGTACCGAGCAATTCGGCATTCAAGGGTTAGCGTATACTGTCGGAGGGGCTTCCGCAAGCGGACAAGTCGCCATCATTCAAGCGATTGAGGCAATTCAAGCAAATCGGGTTGATGTGTGCATTGCGATGGGGGCGTTGATGGATATTTCGTATTTGGAATGCCAGGCGTTGCGATCCTTGGGGGCCATGGGAAGCGACCGATACGCTAATGAACCGGCAAAGGCTTGTCGACCCTTTGATCAGATGCGCGACGGGTTCATATATGGGGAATCTTGCGGAGTTATCGTCATTGAGCGGTCAGATTTTGCAATGAATCGTCAGGGGAAATCCTATGCAAAGCTTACAGGCTGGGACATGGGGATGGATCGGAATCGAAATCCCAATCCCTCTTATGAAGGCGAGGTTCAGGTGATTAAACGGGCCTTGAAGAAAGCGAAGCTACAGCCGGAAAAGATTGATTATATTAATCCCCACGGGACAGGCTCAGTCGTTGGGGACGAGATCGAAATAAAGGCAATACAGGATTGCAATTTATCGCACGCTTACATCAATGCAACCAAATCCATTATCGGTCATGGCCTGAGCTCGGCTGGAACGGTTGAAATTATTGCTACTCTTTTACAAATGAAGGAGTCGAAACTTCATCCTACGCGTAATTTGGAGAAGTCTATCGGAGTGGATTGCAACTGGGTGAAAAATGAGCCCATTCCAGCAGCTATTCATAATACTATGAACCTAAGCATGGGGTTTGGCGGAATCAATACTGCCATTTGTATGCAAAAGTGTGAGTCGGGTATTTAAGAAAGGGGGAGCGTTATGGTATTGGTAGGAATAGAGGCGATGAACGTTTTTGGGGGCTCAGCCTATCTGGATGTCATGCAATTAGCGCAGCACAGACAGTTGGACCCAGCGAGATTTGAAAATTTATTAATGAAAGAAAAGGCTGTTGCTCTGCCCTATGAAGATCCGGTTACCTTCGGAGTCAATGCGGCAAAACCGCTGGTGGACGCCCTCTCTGAAGCGGAAAAAAACCGCATCGAAATGCTTATAACCTGTACAGAATCAGGCATTGATTTTGGCAAATCAATCAGTACATATATTCACCACTATTTGGGGCTGAATCGGAATTGCAGGCTATTTGAACTCAAGCAAGCCTGTTATTCGGGGACTGCCGGATTCCAAATGGCGGTGAATTTTATTTTATCCCAGGTTTCTCCAGGGGCCAAAGCGCTTGTCATTGCCACTGATATCTCACGATTTATTGCCGCTGAAGGCGGGGATGTTTTGAGTGAGGATTGGTCTTACGCTGAACCAAGCGGAGGAGCAGGAGCTGTGGCCATGCTCATTAGTGAAAATCCTCATATATTCCAAGTTGATGCGGGTGCTAATGGATATTATGGCTATGAGGTGATGGATACTTGCCGGCCGATACCAGATAGCGAGGCCGGAGATGCGGACTTGTCTTTAATGTCCTATCTGGACTGTTGCGAGCAAGCATTTCTGGAATACCAGAAACGGGTAAAAGGGGTGGATTATAAAGATACCTTCCAGTATCTTTCCTTCCATACCCCATTCGGTGGAATGGTAAAAGGAGCGCATCGAACAATGATGCGAAGGATGACTCAGGCCAAACCGAATGAGATTGAGGCGGATTATTTACAACGTGTCAAGCCAGGATTGGAGTATTGCCAACGAGTCGGCAATATTATGGGTGCGACCTTGTACCTGTCCTTGGCAGGCACGATTGATAAGGGCACATTTGATTCTCCGAAGCGGATTGGTTGTTTTTCCTATGGATCAGGCTGCTGCTCAGAATTTTATAGCGGTGTGGTCATGCCGCAAGGCCAGGAGTATCTGCGTCGTTTTGAGATCGAGCGTAATTTGGATGATCGCTATCAATTATCCATGGATGAATATGAATCCTTGCTGAAAGGCAGCGGTGCTGTACGCTTTGGAACCCGCAACACCAAACTGGACTTTCAATTGGTTTCGGGAGTGATTGATTCCGGGAAAGGGAGACAGCGGTTATATCTGGAAGAAATTTATGAATTCCACCGCAAATATCGGTGGGAATCATGAATTATCAAACGATTCAGGTTCGGTTCCAAGATTCGATTTGTTATTTACGGTTTTACCGACCGGAGGCAAATAACACGATTAATAACATCCTCATTGAGGAATGCATGCACGTGCTTGCACTGTGTGAGGAATCGGTTACGATCGTCGTTTTGGAAGGTCTGCCGGAGGTGTTCTGTCTTGGAGCGGATTTTCAAGGAATGTACGAAAACATGACAAATGAACATGAGCATGCACAGAATCCCGAACCTCTGTATGATCTGTGGTTAAAACTGGCGACGGGGCCCTATATCACGATTTCTCATGTGCGAGGAAAGGCAAACGCTGGCGGTATCGGATTTATTGCTGCCAGCGACATTGTGATAGCAGATCAGACAGCACAGTTTAGTCTGTCGGAATTGTTATTTGGGCTTTTCCCTGCTTGTGTTCTGCCCTTTTTAATACGCAGAATTGGATTTCAAAAAGCGAATTATTTGACATTAATGACACAGCCAATTATGGTTCAACAGGCCCTTTCATGGGGATTGGTTGATGTGTATGACGCACAGAGCGATACGGTGCTGCGCAAGCATTTATTACGTCTTAGACGATTGTCCAAAACGGGTATTTTACGCTACAAGCGCTTTATGGACGAACTCAGCGATTTGCGTCAGTGCAAACCACTGGCGCTGGCTTCCAATCAAGAGGTGTTTTCAGACGCTCAAAATCTTAAGGGCATTTTCCGCTATGTCGAAACAGGTCAATTTCCGTGGATGGACTGATGGGCGTTTGCCACAAGACGGGATGCTTAGGGGGAAGTAGATCATCATGTCACAATCTGTGGTTGAGTTACTTGAACTCGAGCGAGGGATTATTCAAGTAACAATGCAAGATAGAGTTCATAAAAATACATTTACACTTGAAATGACTCATGGACTTAGAGAAGCGTTCCATACGATCCAGGATGACTCGACCTGCAAAGTCGTAATTCTAACAGGGTATGACAACTACTTTGCCACTGGTGGGACGCAAGAAGGACTATTGGCTATACATGAAGGGACATCGAAGTTTACTGATGAAAATATTTACTCTCTGGCATTGAACTGCAAAGTTCCAGTGATAGCTGCCATGCAGGGCCATGCGGTTGGTGGGGGCTTTGTCATGGGGCTATTTTCTGATTTCGTAATCCTGGGCAAAGAAAGTATGTACACGACTAATTTTATGAGATATGGATTCACACCGGGAATGGGTGCGACGTTCATTATTCCCCAAAAACTGGGGTTCAGCCTGGGAGAAGAATTACTGTTAAATGGGGGGAATTACCGAGGTGCAGAACTGGAGAAGCGGGGAGTGCCGTTTCCAGTTCTGCCTCGCAAAGAAGTTATGAGCTATGGGTTGGACCTTGCTAGACAGCTTGCCGAAAAACCCAGATTTTCATTAATCACGTTAAAGGATCATCTGGTTGCTCCACTCCGAGCTCAGCTTCATAAAATCGTAGAACAAGAGCTGATTATGCATGAGAAGACCTTTCATCAAGCCGAGGTTAAAGAACGAATTATCAACCTGTTTGGAAAATAACAATTTTTTATAGATTAATTTTTCGAGATTTGTTGAACGCCTTTTACGGTTGTTCATGGGAATCTGGAAACGAGTGTGAAAGGGGCACATAGCCTTTCTCATCACTCGTTTTTTCTTTGCTACTTTCGATTAGGCAACGCTTCAAACGTGAAACAGCAGCTCAAAATAGACATCGTGATAAGCATTTAGCTCATGTTGTATTTAAATTTTGTGTTTTGAGGAGTTGGTGGATGAATGACACGTAAACATGATCAAAGATCAGACCTTATCCCGATCGTTTCTTTTATGGAAACTTGCCGGCAATTTCCTGAAACAGAGTTGTTTACTTTTGAAAATGAAGGAGAGCATCCTCAAGTTCTTACGGGAACCACGCTTTTGCTGCAAGTGCAAACTTTGGGCAACATTCTAATGAAAGAACTGGCCGCGCAGGAAAGAGCGCTTCTTGTATTTCCACAGGGTCTGGGATATATCAGCAGCATGCTGGCATGTTTTTATGCAAACATCGTAGCCATCCCTACACCCATTACAGCAGCAGAGCCAGATGAAAAAATGCTTGAGAAAATAAAGCCTATTCAAACAGATTCCGAGGCTGTATGTATCATAACAAATACTGCATTCAAAGCCTTTCTCCAAACACAACCAGAGTATAGAACGTTTCGTATCCTAAATATTGATGAGATTTTTCAGAAGAGCGCCGCCCACGTCGATATGAAGATGAGAATGCCAGCACCTGAAGATATGGCCCTTTTGCTGTACACATCAGGCTCTACATCCCTGCCTAAAGGCGTAATTCTCAGCCATAGATGTTTGATGAATCAAGTTAAGGCTGAGCAATGGAGAATTGACCAAAATAGCCGTATCGTGTCCTGGATGCCGCAATTCCATGCTTTTGGACTGCAAAACAATATTTTGGTACCGCTATTCAATGGTGCCTCAAGCATTCTTCTCCCACCAGAAAGCTTTGCTAAAAATCCGGAGCACTGGATTCAGATGATTGACAAGTATCAGGCTACCCATACGGCTGCGCCAAACTTTGCATTCGATTACTGCTGCTCCACCTTGGACATAGCTTCACTACAGGAATATTCTCTACACCATCTCCAAGCTATTATATGTGCAGGTGAGCCCATTCGGAAGGAGAGTTACGAAAACTTCATTCATAATTTCCGGGCATTAGGGCTTAAAGAAGATATATTTTGTCCTCTTCTGGGCTTGTCTGAGCTGTGTCCTGTTACCAGTGTAAAACCGGGCCAGTCGATGAGATTTCTTAATTTGGATATTCCTAGCTTGGAGCAAAGAAGAGTCCAATACACAGATGAGAAGAATCCATCAAAGACCGTTGTCAGCTGCGGGGAAATCGAAGCTCCAACAGAAATACGGATTGTTCATCCTGAAAGTCATATGCAATGCCTACCAGGGGGAATCGGCGAGATTTGGATTAAATCCGATCGGACGGCAGAGGGCTATCTAAACAGGAAGGAAGAAACGGACAGCACTTTTGAGGCGGTACTTTCCAATACACAAGAAGACGGTTTTTTCCGTACAGGAGACCTTGGTTTTATTGCAGACAATCATATCTATGTCATCGGCAGAGAGAAGGAAGTCATCATCATTCATGGTAAAAATCATCATGCTGTCGATATTGAATGGACCATCCAAAAGAATATGCCGGAGTTGACCTTGCCTATCGCTGTATTTTCCGCTGAAATCAATGGTCAGGAAAAGGTAATCGTCGTACAGGAGATTGAAGCACCTCTTCATCAGCAGGAATATAAACGACTGGTTGAAAACATGCTGAACGCTGTATCTGGGACACATCAACTTGAGATATATGATATATATTTGCTGCCAAAGGGTAGTATTCCCAAAACGGGGAGCGGGAAAATTCAAAGAAAGGTCTGCCGTAATGCCTATATCAAACAAGAGCTTAGGGCGCTTTATCAATATCGGAGTACCCTCTCAACAGCGCATTCAGAGATAGGAGAAACGGATGTTACTATAAACGCTGTTTCGTTGATACAGTTGAAGATTCAGGAATATATGGTGCAATTTTTGCATGGGGAACTGAATCTGGAGTCCGAGGCAATGGATTTGAATAAAAATATTCACGGCTACGGCATCGATTCCATTCTTGTTATGAAGCTCATACGTGGTATCGAAAAATCTTATCCGATCAAGGTTAATGCAAGAGAAATTCTAGAATACCCGACGATTCAACTACTATCGGCTTATTTAGCCAAAAAGATTGAAAAAGATAAACCGGTTGTAGAGGCCAAGACCGAGACAATCCTGCACGGTTTGCAAAGGAATCCACTTTCTGAAGTTCAAAAAGGACTGTGGTTATTACATAAAATGTCTCCTGAAATCAATGCTTACAATGTACCAATATGTCTCCGATTTAATACGAAAGTGGAGATAGAGAACGTTAAACAGGCTTTCCACACCGTTTTAGAACAATATCCTATTTTAAATAGTGTGATTGAAGAAGAAAACGGGACACCTTATCAAAAGCTGGAGCCTGCTCAGCCGTTCAATATGCAGGTAGAGGATATTTCAAGCTTGAAAGCGGATGAAATCATGCCCTTTATTCGGAGCAAGGCAAAGCAGCCATTCGCGCTGGAACAGGACTCTATGATGCGTGTGTATCTGATGTCCAGGTCCGAGCAAGAACATTTCATACTAGTGGTCATCCATCATATTATTTTTGATGGTAGTTCTTTCGTCCTTTTTATTCAAAGTTTTTTAGATGCATATAAAGACTTGGTACGAGGAAATAGACCGATCGTTTTACCACCTGCCGCGAGCTATAACGATTTTGTGGAATGGGAACAAGCGATGCTGGCCAGTGCAGAAGGGGAGAAGCATTTTTCCTATTGGAAGCAACAGTTGTCGGGTGCTTTACCGACTCTAGAGCTTCCATATAGCCGCTCAGGTTTTCTGACTCCGAGCATGGAAGGACAAACATACACCAAGCGGCTTCCAGTTGATTGGGTCAATCGGGTAAAATCTTTTGCTCGTACGCAATATATGAGCTTGTCTACCGTCTTGCTAGGTATGTATGTGATATTGCTCAACCAGTATTCGAGACAGGAAGATATCATCGTTGGTATGCCAGTTATGGTACGACCAGAGGAGCGTTTTGACCAACTAATTGGATATTTTGTCAACATGCTTCCCATACGCAGCAAAGTGTCGGAGACAGAGACATTCTTGGATTTCATGAAAAAATTGCAAATGACCGTAGTCAATGGGATGGATCATGCTCCTTATCCTTTTCCGGCTCTGGTTCGAGCATTAAATGTGCCGCGTCTGCTGGCGAGCTCGCCTGTGTTTCAAACCGTTTTTTCTTACCAAAATTACCTGCAAACTTCAAGCTTGCAGCAGCTTTGTGCGCCGTATAGCGATAGCTTTACCGTTGAGTTGGTAGAAGAAATTCACCAGGAAGGTGAATATGAGCTGGTATTGGAGCTGCTGGAGCAGGAAGAAGAGATGACATTAAATATCAAATACCGTTCCGGTTTGTTCGATGAATCAACTATTGTACAGATGGCTGAGCGTTATATCGGATTAGCGGAAGCACTAATGAGCAATCCTACAGGGGCCCTGCAGGACTATTCAGTACTATTGCAAGAGGAAAAGAACAGCATCCTTTATGACTGGAATGCAACCGAAGTGAGTTATCCGGATAAATGCTTTCCCGAATTATTCATAAAACAGGCAAGAAAAACGCCTGAGGCTATTGCAGTCGTGTATGAAGAACAATCGCTTACCTATCGGGAATTAAAAGAAAAGAGCACTTTGCTCGCCATATATTTGCAAAATCAGGGCGTGACTCCTGATACGCTGGTAGGAATTTGCATGGAACGGTCTTTAGAAATGGTCATTGGGCTGTTGGGAATCCTTCTGGCAGGAGGAGCCTATGTACCGCTTGATCCAGACTATCCGGAGGATCGATTGGAGTATATGCTTCAGGATTCCAATGCATCCCTTGTCATTACGCAATCGGGATTGTTGGAAAAAGTGTCTCGGCTGGCAGGGAGCAATGTGAACTGCATTGTTCTTGATAACGATTGGGATCTTCTGACAAGTAATGTAAAGGGGAGAAAGACACTCAAACGGGAAGTGCAGTCTAGCCATTTGGCATATGTGATATATACCTCTGGAAGTACAGGGAAACCCAAAGGGGTCATGATCCCGCATAAAGCGTTGACCAACTTTCTTCTTTCCATGGCAGAAAAGCCAGGCATAACAGAGCAGGACAAACTGCTCGCAGTGACAACGTATTGCTTTGACATCGCAGGACTGGAATTATACCTGCCTTTGATTAAAGGCGCTCAATGCTATGTTTGCAGTTCTGAAAAAGCCAAGGATGCCGAAAGACTCAAGCAGGAGATACAAAAAATAAAACCGACAATAATGCAGGCTACCCCTGTGACTTGGACCATGCTCTTTCAAGCTGGCTGGAAGAACGAAGAGAACATGAAAATGCTCTGTGGCGGAGAAGCACTTTCAGAAACATTGAAATCTTATTTTGTTCATAACAACGGTGACGCATGGAATATGTTTGGTCCGACTGAGACGACAATTTGGTCTACAATTCAAACGATTACCGCCGACAAGCCGCTTTCGATCGGTAAGCCTATTGCCAACACTCAGATTTATATTTTGGATCAGCACCTTAGACCTGTGCCTATTGGACTTCCGGGTGAGCTTTTCATTTCGGGCAGTGGCTTGGCCAGAGGTTATTTGAATCAGCCGGTGCTTACGGATGAAAAGTTTATTGACAACCCATTCAAGCCCGGAACTAAGCTCTATAGAACTGGAGATTTATGCAAGTGGCTTTCTGACGGCTCTATTGAGTATTTGGGTCGGATGGATTATCAAGTGAAAATTCGCGGTTTTCGGATTGAGCTTAGTGAAGTTGAAGGTCAGGTCAGAACATATCCAGGAATTGATGAATGCGTCGTGGTTGCCAAGGAACAAGGAGAGGATAAGCAACTTGTTGCCTACTATTTGCGGAACGACTCCGAGTTCGGGAAGTCCTCACTTGACCCGAAAGAAGTGCGAAATTATTTAAAAGCATTCTTGCCTTATTATATGATTCCAGCATTCTTTATCGAACTAGACAAGCTGCCATTGACCCCGAATGGAAAAATAGACCGGAAGGAATTAATGAGTCGCAAGGTCGAGCTGGCGACAGCAACAAGAAAAATCCATTTGCCGCAATCAGATGTTGAACATCAAGTTTTAACAATATGGAAAAAGCTTCTGGATGTCGATCATCTAAGTACGGATGATGCCTTTTTCGACGTGGGTGGAAATTCTTTTACAGCCGCAGAGATGGTTAGAAGGATCAAGGACAAGCTGGAATACGATATTTCGGTGACAGCACTGTTCAAATATCCAACGATTAGGGAACTAAGTGCCTATATTACGAAAGTAAAAGGCGAGGCCCCAGCTTCTTCAACAGAACAAACAGATACCGCTGAAAATACCATTTCACAGGGAATAGACTCGAAGGAAGATGAACATAAACCATCCTACCCTGATTATTATGAGGATAGCATCGCAATTATAGGAATCTCGTCCCTTTTTCCAGGTGCGAAAAACCACCTTGAGTTTTGGAGTAATTTGAGGGCAGGGGTAGAGAGTGTCCGGTACTTCTCCGATGATGAACTAGCTCAATTAGGGCTGGAGAGAGAGATTGTCGAGCATCCAAACTATGTGCCCGGACAATGCACAATTGAGGGGAAAGAGTATTTTGACCCTGAGTTTTTTAATTTGTCCCAGAAAAATGCTGAATTTATGGACCCCCAGATGAAATTGCTGTTACAGCATGCATGGAAGGCTGTTGAAGATGCTGGTTATGTTTCTAAAGAAATTCCTGAAACCAGTGTGTATATGTCGGCGAGCAGCAGTTTTTATCAATCATTTATTCCTAATTTGGCATCGCAGTCGCCTAATGTCCTGAGGAATGCGGATGAATATGTAACCTGGATTTTGGCACAGGGCGGGACCATTCCTACTATGATATCTCATAAATTGGGATTTAAAGGTCTCAGCCTATTTGTGCATTCCAACTGTTCTTCCTCGTTAGTCGGACTGCGTTTAGCTTCGCAAAGCCTGTTGTCCGGTGAAGCAAAATACGCGTTGGTTGGTGCGTCAACAATCTTTCCTTTCAACAGTTTAGGCTATGTATATCAGCCTGGCTTGAACTTTTCTAGTGATGGTCATATTAGAGCTTTTGATGATTCTGCAGACGGAATGATTGGCGGAGAAGGGGTTGGAGTAGTTCTACTGAAAAAAACGCTGGATGCCGTTAGAGACGGTGACCATATTTATACGATTTTACGAGGGGTTGGCGTGAACAACGATGGGACTGACAAACTAGGGTTTTATGCCCCAAGTGTTAAGGGTCAGTCTGAAGTTATTCAGAAGACGATCGAATCAACCGGAATTCATCCCGAAACGATCAGTTATATTGAGACACATGGAACCGGAACCAAATTGGGCGATCCGGTTGAATTTGCTGCCCTAAATGATACATTCAGGCAGTATACAGCCAAAAAACAATTTTGTGGTATTGGATCTGTCAAAACCAATATCGGACATCTGGATACTGCAGCAGGTTTGGCGGGGTGTATTAAAGTCGCTTTAAGCTTATATCATAATGAGATTCCTCCAACGCTTAATTACGATACACCCAATACCGATATCCATTTGTCTGATTCGCCTTTTTATGTTGTTGATAAACTGCGGAAATGGGAACATGCGTCAGTTCCCCATCGGGCGGCACTAAGCTCCTTTGGCATAGGGGGAACGAATGCTCATGCCATTTTCGAACAATTTATAGCCAATGATGAACCCGAACGCTCTAAATCCAGTTTGATGAACGATGCTGCTGACTATCTTATTCCTTTGTCTGCCAAAAATCATCAGCGCCTCAAGGCATATGCTGGGGATCTCTCGGCTTTCTTGACAGCTTCTCAAGAAATCAATTTGTCGAATGTATCTTTTACGCTTCAAACAGGACGAACGGCAATGAAAAGTCGGGTAGCGTTTATTGTCAAGAATACGAGCGAGCTGGTGCAAAAACTGGAATCGTTCGCGAATGGACAAGAACATATCGAGAATTGCTGGAGGGGAGAACATAATCAGCAAGATTCAGTTCAATGGTTTGAACAGGAAGAAGTGTTCAAGGAATTAGTGAGCCAATGGATCTCAAATCGTGAAATGAACAAGCTGGCAGAGCTATGGGCAAAAGGCTTCTATATCGATTGGAAATTGCTGTATTACGATCTCCGGCCGAAAAGAATCAGTCTGCCTACGTATCCTTTTGCTCAGCGACGCTGCTGGGCTCCTGAGGTTGAGGTTGGGGCAGCAAGGGCCAGAGCAGCGGTGGAAGCACCTGTGACTGTAGCCAGCCATACCCTGATGTTTGAGCCAGTCTGGAAGGAGCAGAACGTACCGCCGGAGGTCGAAGCTCCTGCCTATGACCGCCGTATCATCTTGCTGTGCGAGCCGGACGAGGCTTTGCCTGAACGGCTTGAAGCGAGAGTGAACGGAGCGGCGCAGGTTTTGGCTTTCTCATCCGGGAAGAGCCGGGTGGATGAGCGGTTTCAGGCCTATGCAGTTCAGGCCTTTGAGAGCATCCAAAGCATTCTCAAAGACAAGCCTTCGGGAAGGGGGCTGGTTCAGCTTGTCGTGACGGCGGCTGGAGAAGGGCAGCTCTTTTCGGGACTTTCGGGTCTGCTGAAGACCGCCCGACTGGAAAATCCGAAACTCATCGGGCAATTGATTGAAGTGGAACAGGGCGAATCTGCAGAAAGTCTGCTGGTGAAGCTGGAGGAAAATAGCTGTAGTCCAGTAGATGGATGGATACGCTATGGGGGCGGTCAACGGAAAACCGCTTGCTGGAACAGGTTCGAGCCGTCCCGGCCAGAAGAGAAGCTGCCATGGAAAGACGGTGGCGTATATCTTATCACCGGCGGCTCTGGCGGTCTGGGACTGCTTGTTGCAGAAGAACTAGTTCGGCATACCCGAGCAGCGACCTTGATTCTGACAGGCCGGTCGCCACTGGACG